>CENZ01024441.1_pt1 | contig 56902 bp, 52 predicted proteins | sample 361341 | NCBI WGS metagenome assembly CENZ01 (sample SAMEA2619782, study PRJEB7988) | marine metagenome | biome: marine biome (ENVO:00000447); feature: deep chlorophyll maximum layer (ENVO:xxxxxxxx); material: "saline water (ENVO:00002010), including plankton (ENVO:xxxxxxxx)" | depth 50 m
CGCGCGCTACCCGGGTGAACTCACTAACCTGGAGGATCGTTCGGCTCATCCCGATATTATGCCTTTCGGGAGATCCCCCGATAAGCACAAAGCGTGGATTAACTCAGGGCGCTGAGACAGGGCGTAAAAAAAGCCGGACAAAGTCCGGCTTTTTTGGCGATAAAACAGTTTAAAAGTAGAAGGGCGCTGCGGTTTTTTGGGCTTTGGACTGCGCGATACCTGCATGAGCGGCCCAAGAGATCTTTTCAGCGATTCGAATTGCTTCAGATTCCTCGTTTGCTTCGAGTTTGGCCTTCGCCGTCTTCAGAAGTTTGCCCAGCGGGACAGCACCTCCGCCCGTCGCCGGATCAAGCAGGCGCCAGACCGCACTGGCCTGTTGAGCTGCGGCAAGGTCCGCTTCAGCCTGCGCGATCGCCTCGGAGGCGGTTCCGGCGTGAGAGGCTGAAATTGATAGCACCATGCCCACTCCCGCAAGCAACGAGACCCAGGTAGACAGTTTTTTCATCAGGTTTCCTCCGAATTACATTCGTGTGATTTATTTAAAAATAACAGTCACTTAATGCCTAAGAACACCCTACAAGTTTACCGCGTCCAAGTCAAACCGTATAATCGATCGATGGAACATCCAGATCTTGCACTCACCTTCGACGACGTGCTCTTGGTCCCTGACCGGTCGGATGTTCTCCCTCACGAAGTCGATCTGGCTAGCGCCTTTTCGCGCAACATTACTCTCAATATTCCGCTCATTTCTGCGGCAATGGATACTGTGACTGAGGCGCGAGCGGCCATTTGTTTGGCCCAGTCTGGCGGTCTGGGGGTAATACATCGCAATATGACGCCGACCGAGCAGGCGGAGCAGGTGAGTGCGGTCAAAAAGTATGAGAGCGGTATCATTAAAAATCCGGTCTGTGTTCCCAATTCCGCAACGGTCGGCGAAGTGGTAGCCCTGATACGGGAGAAAAACTTTTCGGGGGTACCGGTGCTGGATGAAAACGGTCGGCTTACCGGAATCGTCACGAGTCGGGATATACGCTTCGAAGATCGTTCTGACCAGGCGGTGACTGCAGTGATGACCCCCCGCGAACGCTTGGTGACTGCGCCGGAGAAAGCCACGCGGGAGGATATCCGCGGTTTGCTCCATGAGCACCGGATAGAGAAGGTACTGCTGGTAGACGAGGCCTTTAATCTGAAAGGGCTTGTCACTGTCAAGGATATACAGAAGCAGACCGAGTTTCCTGATGCGTGCAAGGATGGTGAGGGGCGGCTCCGTGTTTCGGCCGCGATTGGTACCGGGGGAGATTCGGCAGAGCGTTGTGAGCGTCTGGTAGAGGCCGGAGTTGATGCCATCGTGGTCGACACTGCGCATGGACATTCGCGAGGTGTGCTTGAGCGCGTTCGTGAAATCAAAAAGTCATTCGTCAACGTCGAAGTCGTCGCGGGAAATATCGCTACCGCCGATGCGGCCCGGGCTTTGGCCGATGCGGGCGCCGATGGCGTGAAAGTCGGCATTGGACCAGGCTCCATTTGCACTACGCGGGTGGTCGCAGGAGTGGGTGTGCCTCAAATCACAGCAATCTCAGATACCGCCGCGGCACTTAGAGAGTTTGCGATTCCTGTGATAGCCGATGGAGGAATTCGTTTTTCCGGGGACATCGCCAAGGCCATTGCGGCAGGAGCCAACGCGGTAATGGTTGGGGGACTGCTCGCGGGAACCGAGGAGGCGCCGGGCGAGATCGAGCTCTTTCAGGGCAGATCCTATAAGAGCTATCGAGGCATGGGTTCGCTTGGTGCAATGCAAGAAGGTTCTAAGGATCGGTACTTTCAAGAAGGGCAGAGTGATCCTGGAAAACTCGTCCCAGAGGGTATTGAGGGACGGGTTCCATTTAAGGGACCGATGTCGCAGATTATTCATCAACTGACCGGCGGGCTCAGGGCCAGTATGGGGTATACGGGGTGCGCCACGATTGCTGAAATGAGATCACACTGCCGGTTTGTCCAGATCACACATTCCGGGTACACAGAAAGTCACGTTCACGACGTGACTGTTGTGAAAGAAGCGCCAAACTATCAACGGGGCAGTTGAGCTTGTCACCGCCTGGGGTAGCGGCAGGTTCGGATCAGGATCGCATCCTGATTCTTGATTTCGGATCCCAGTATAGTCAACTGATCGCCCGGCGGGTCCGAGAAGCAGGCGTGTATTCGGAACTGTTTCCCTGGGATGTCTCCCCGAAAAAGGTTGTAGATTTTTGGGCGAGCGGGATCATTCTTTCCGGCGGGCCGGAGAGCGTCCATGGCACGGATGCCCCGAAAGTGCCTGAACAGGTGTTTTCGTTAGGGGTGCCGGTGCTGGGCATCTGTTATGGAATGCAGACGATGGCGGGCCAGCTCGGCGGCGTGGTTGTACCTGCCAGCCATCGAGAATACGGCTATGCGCAGGTTCGGGCACGCGGCCATTCGAGTCTATTACGAGACATCGAAGATCATCGGACGGCCGAGGGATACGGGCTCTTGGATGTCTGGATGAGTCACGGCGATCGGGTTGATTCTCTGCCGTCAGGCTTCCGTGTCATTGCCGAAACGCCCAGTGCCCCTCTTGCGGGTATGGCAGACGAGGATCGTCGCTTCTACGGATTGCAATTCCACCCTGAAGTAACGCATACCGCTCAGGGCCGTCAGATTATCGAGCGCTTTGTGCATGAGATCTGCGGTTGCGGGCGGGAATGGACCTCGGATCGGATTATCGATTCCGCGATTCAAGACATCCGTCAGAAAGTGGGATCGGATAACGTGCTCTTGGGGTTGTCGGGCGGAGTGGACTCGTCTGTCGCGGCAGCACTGCTTCATCGTGCGATTGGAGAGCAATTGACCTGTGTGTTTGTCGATACCGGTCTACTGCGCCTTGATGAAGGCGACGATGTCATGCGGACTTTCTCCAAGAATATGGGGGTGAGAGTCGTGCGTGTAAACGCCCAGGACCGCTTCCTTGAGGATCTGAAAGGCGTGACGGATCCGGAAGAAAAACGCAAAAGAATTGGGCACGCGTTTATTGATGTTTTTGACCAGGAAGCCGGAAAGATTTCCGACGTGAAGTGGCTGGCGCAGGGAACCATCTATCCGGACGTCATCGAATCCGCTGGCGACTCCTCTGGCAAAGCAAAGGTGATCAAATCCCATCATAACGTCGGCGGCCTCCCGGAACATATGGCGCTGAGCCTGGTGGAGCCACTCCGGGACCTTTTCAAGGACGAGGTGCGGAAAATCGGTCTAGAGTTGGGATTGCCTGAAGAGATGATTTTCCGTCATCCGTTCCCCGGTCCGGGACTGGGTGTGCGCATCCTGGGAGAGGTGCAGAAACCTTATGCAGACCTATTGCGACAAGCCGACGCGATCTTTATTTCAGAGCTTCGGCGCGAGGGTCTCTACGACAAAGTGAGCCAGGCTTTTGTGGTCTTCCTTCCGGTCAAGTCGGTCGGCGTGGTAGGGGATAACCGCGCCTATGATTACGTTGTTGCCCTTCGTGCCGTGGAGACAGTGGACTTCATGACGGCCAAGTGGGCAGAACTGCCTTACGATTTTCTCGATCGCGTGAGCCGAAGGATCATTAATGAGGTTAAAGGCATTTCCCGGGTGGTTTACGATATTTCCGGAAAACCGCCGGCCACGATTGAGTGGGAATGAGGGCATCTAACTCCTGGAGGAGATGATGACGTTGTCTGCGGGGCTTGTGCTGACCTCCACACTTTTATGCGCTCCGGTCACCGACTTCGTTTTTACCTACGCCGTTGTTGTCATGCCTGGCCTGGCGAGGCTCGCAGACAAGGAATTCATCAGGGCGTTTCAGGTTACCGATGAGGTAATTCAAAACAATTAGCCGATTGTCATGATCGTCTGGGTGGGCTCTATGATTTCGGTTATCAGCACCCTGATCGTCTCACTCATGGGGCCATACTCGGTCGACACAGTGTTGGCGATCATCGCGGGCTTTGTGTATCTGCTGGGGGTACAAGGACTTACGATTTTGGTTCATTTACCGCTTAATAGACGCATCGAAACGGTAAATGTCGGTGAGCGGGATGCAAGCGCCTTGCGTGAGGAACGTCTGTTATCTGAGGTCCGTTGGATCCGTTTCAATTGGATTCGCACCGTCATAGGTTTGGGTGTCACCGTGGCTTTTACGGTTGCGTTGAGCCTGAAGTCATCCTGAAGGTTTGCGGTGATGGGCGCTTTGTTTTAACGAGGGTTGAGGATCAATACAGTGGAGATCGATAAACGCTGGATGCGTCACGCCCTGACCCAGGCGAAGCACGCGGCTGAGCACAATGAAGTGCCGGTGGGCGCGGTGGTGGTTTTAGGTGATGAAGTGATCGGCGAAGGGTATAACCAGCCGCTAGGGACGCACGATCCGACTGCCCATGCCGAGATTGTTGCATTAAGAGATGCGGCGCGGACTCTGGGGAACTACCGTCTTGTTGGTACAACCCTATATGTCACCCTGGAGCCTTGTCTGATGTGTGCGGGCGCAATCATACAGGCGCGGGTTGAACGCGTTGTTTTTGGGGCGTTCGACAAAAAATCAGGCGCAGTCGGCAGCACAGCCAATTTGCTGCAGTCACCGCTTGCAAATCACCAATGTCAGATCACGGCGGGTGTGCTGGGAGACGAGTGCGCCGAGTTGCTTGACCGGTTTTTTGTTGAGCTGCGCGCGGGCAATCAGGACGCGAGCTCTGCCGGCTTTTGAGTCCCGTCTTCGATAGTTGAAATCGGATCAGGACTCCCGTCGCCCTGCATCAATTCCACCAGGGATGATGCCGCAGGGTTGTTTCGAGGGAGGCGTTCTTCCCGGGGAGGAATGCCGAAGAAGTCCCGATAGCATTTGCTGAAATGAGGGGCAGATACAAATCCACAGGCGAATGCGATATCGACGATAGATCTCGAACTGCGCAACAGTAATGATCGCGCCCGGCGAAGTCGGATTTCCAAATAATACCGAGTGGGCACGCATTGCAAGTGTTTCTGAAAGAGGCGCTCAAGTTGACGACGGGAGATTCCAACGTGCGTTGAAAGTTCGTCCAGAGTCATCGGCTCTTCGATATTAGATTCCATCAGCTCAACGGCTTCGACCAGTTTGGGTTGGCTAGAACCCAACCGCATTCGTAAAGGCATCCGCTGCCGATCAGAGCCGTCTCGAATCCGCTCGCACAGCATACCCTCAGAGATCCGGTCGGAAAGCGCACGACCGCGCTCCTGCGCAATCAGGGTCAGCATCATGTCTATCGGAGCCGTTCCCCCCGAGCACGTGTAACGGTCGCGATCGAGTTCGAACAAACCAGAGGACACCACAAGATGGGGAAACTCATCATGCATGTCGGGAATATTTTCCCAATGCAACGTGCATCGATAGCCGTCGAGAATACCGGCGCGGGCCAGTTGATAACTCGCTGTGCAAATACCGCCGATCGCCACGCCTCGCTTAATGAAGGGCTTGAGTTTTTCCAACAGAGATTCTGGGTTGACCGAGTGCAGATCGGCTCCCGCACAGACAAAGAGGGCATCCAGAGGCTCTTTCCCCGTGAGCTGACGAACCGGGTTGACACTGAGTCCGTTACTTGCCTGCCCGGGTTGGCCGTTGAGCGTAAAGAGCGGGAACTGATACAGTTCTGTTTCGGCGGCGCGGTTCGCGGTACGCAAAGGCTCGACGGCGGCAGAAAACGCCATCATCGTAAAATCGCGAAGAAGGAGAAAGCCGAAACGACGAACTGCGGTCGAATGGATCTGATAGCCTGCCCTGCCCATACTTATTCCCTGTTTATTGCGCCGGAATATACCACCATAAAATCCAAGCGCATACACAGTTTTTTTCAATTTTTCCCTAACTAACGGTGTCCACGAACTGTGCCCCAGAATCTGATAGCATGACTCACGTCGACTGAGTTCTTTCACGCCGGAGAGTTTTGCAAAGAGCGGTCGGCGAGTTCCATTTCAGAAACGTGTATTCTTCCAGATGAGGAAGGTTTGCACCGATTCTGAAATCTTAAATAGTCTACTTCTTAAAGCGATCTATCTTGCGTTAGCCCGACCATGACCAAACTGAGACAAGTGTCACTTGAGGATAAGTACCTCCTTAAGTCAGATCAGATTTTCGTGACCGGGATACAGGCGCTGGTGCGTCTGCCCATGATGCAGAGCGATGTAGATCGTAGGGCCGGCGTGCGCACAGCAGGGTACGTGACCGGATATCGAGGCTCGCCGTTGGGCGCATTGGATCAACAATTGGCACTGGCCAAGCCCCAGCTTGAAGCCTGCGACATCAAGTTTTTGCCCGCCGTTAATGAGGACCTTGCAGCGACGGCGGTCTGGGGAACCCAGCAAGCGGGATGGAGAGGCGACGGCCTTTACGACGGGGTTTTCTCGATGTGGTACGCCAAGGGTCCAGGGGTGGATAGGTCGGGTGATCCGCTTCGGCACGGCAATCTTGCAGGCACCAGCGCCCACGGCGGCGTCCTGATCCTGATGGGAGATGATCATGTGTGTGAGTCTTCAACCACTGCTCATCAAAGTGAATATTCTCTCGTCAATACTTTGATTCCTGTACTGAATCCTGCCGGGGTGCAGGACATCCTCGATTTCGGACTCTATGGCTGGGCTTTGTCTCGATACTCCGGATGTTGGGTTGGACTTAAGAGCGTACATGACACGGTCGAAGCCTCTGCATCCGTTATTGCGAGCGCTGACCGGATTTCAATAACGGCGCCAGTTGATTTTGTGATGCCAGAGGGTGGGGTCAACTTCCGCTGGCCTGATACGCCGCAGGCGCAAGAAGCAAGGCTGCATCAATTTAAGCTGCCTGCGGTGTCAGCTTTTTTGAGACAGAACCCCATTGACCGTCAGGCGCTCGGCGATACGCAGGGTCAGTTGGGAATCATCTCCACGGGGAAATCCTATCTCGACGTGAGAAGAGCGCTCCTGGAGCTCGGCATTGATGAGATTCGGGCAAAACGCTTGGGATTGAAACTCTACAAGGTCGGGATGCCTTGGCCCCTTGAGCCCGAAGGCCTCAAGGCATTCGCGAACGGGACCCGCAAGCTGGTGGTGGTCGAAGAAAAGCGCGCGCTGATGGAAGATCAGGTCCGGAGCATCTTGTATGGTGCAGCCAATCCGCCTGAAGTCATCGGCAAAGCTGATGAGTCAGGGGAGGCCCTCTTTCAGGCACACGGGCGGCTTGATGCGGCGCAGATTGGGCAGGCGATTGGTGAGCGTCTTCTCCAACTTACGGGTGATGAGGCGCTGGCCGGAGCCCTCAAGCGGCTTGCTGATCGTGCAGATCATTCAGCACTCACGGATGCCGCAATGCGCAGGACGCCTTACTTCTGTGCGGGCTGTCCTCACAACACTTCGACGCAGGTGCCGAAGGGGTCGCGGGCACTCGCCGGGATCGGCTGCCACTATATGGCCCAGTGGATGGATCGTGAAACCGACACCTTTACTCAGATGGGCGGAGAAGGAGCGAGCTGGATCGGAGAAGCGCCGTTCAGTTCTACCAGCCATGTTTTCCAGAACATTGGGGATGGGACCTACTTTCATTCGGGATTGCTTGCCATCAGGGCCTGTGTGGGAGCTCAAGTCAATATCACCTACAAGATTCTGTATAACGATGCAGTAGCTATGACGGGCGGCCAGTCGGTGGATGGCCCAATGGATGTCATGCGGATCTCGAGACAGGTCCACGCAGAAGGTGTTTCACAGATCGTGGTGGTTACTGATGACCCCCAGAAGTATCCCTCTGATGCGGACTGGGCTCCGGGCGTCAGGATCTATCATCGTGACCTGCTCACCCGGATCCAAAGAGAGATGCGCGAGGTACTGGGCACATCCGTCATCATTTTCGATCAAACCTGCGCCGCGGAAAAGCGTCGCCGCCGGCGTCGCGGATTGATGGAAACTCCCAACAAACGGCTTTTTATCAACGAGGCAGTCTGTGAGGGATGTGGAGACTGCGGGACGCAGTCAAATTGTGTCGCACTGGTTCCGTTGGAAACGGATCTTGGGCGTAAAAGAGCCATCGATCAGTCGGCATGCAACCTGGACTATTCCTGCAACAAAGGATTTTGTCCGAGTTTTGTATCGGTTATTGGAGGCGAAAAAAAGAAGCCTCTCCCATCCGCGAATCCAGTTACCCCTGAAACAACCAAGACTCTTGAATCCGTTAGGATCAGCAAAGACAAACCCTACTCCATCATCCTGACAGGAGTTGGTGGAACGGGCGTGGTCACCATCGGAGCCATTATTGGCATGGCTGCCCATGTGGCGCGAATGGGTTGTTCAGTGCTTGATATGGCAGGACTCGCACAAAAAGGGGGGGCGGTCACCAGCCACATTATCCTGACACCCCAACCTGATGACGTGACGGCCACGCATATTGCAGACGGCGGATCGGACCTGCTGCTGGGCTGTGATGTGGTTAGCGCGGCTGCACAGGAAACGCGCACCAAGTTGAGCAGCCAGACCGCATCAGTCGTCAACACGCACAAAATGATGACGGGAGACTTTACGCGGGAGCCGGATCAAAACTTCCCTTTGGAGACGTTGCTTCAAGACATTCGTAATTCTTCTGGAGGGATACATACCGTACCGGCTACCGAGTTGGCAAAGGGGGTGTTTGGTGAGACGTTGACCGCTAATTTGATCATGCTCGGGTACGCCTATCAGTGCGAAGTTTTGCCGATTCCTCATGAGGCTATCGAGAAGGCCATTGAGCTAAACGGACGTGATGTAGACACTAATCTTGCGGCCTTCCGTCTTGGGCGAGAAACGGCGGCCGATCCTGCAAAAGCAAATACCCTGATGGGGAGGTCGAGAGCTGACCCTGATGTTTCATCGAAGCAGTTGGAGGACGAATTGCTAACACGTCGGCAAGGTCTGCTGCGCGAATCGCACGGCCCGCAAGTGGCTGCACGACTTTCAGAGTGGGTCGGTAGGGCTCGACAAAGCATTGATGCTTGTTACCACGACCGGTTGATTCCGCCGCTAATCGAAAGCGCGTTTCGGGTACTCTATCAAAAGGATGAGTACGAAGTGGCGCGGCTTTACAGTCAGCCGAAGTTTCGTGAATCGCTTTCCGAGGAGTTTGGGGGGCGCTTCAAGCTGCGGGTGCACCTTGCACCGCCGCTAATTTCGCGGACTGATCCTGATACTGGACGACCCCGGATGCGAAGTTTCGGTCCTTGGGTGTTTACCGTTTTTAAGGCTTTAAGCGCGCTGCGTTGGGCGCGGGGAAAGTGGTTCGACCCTTTTCGCTTTAGCGAGGAAAACGCACTGCAACGAAAGATTCAGTCGGATTTTCAAAGAACCATCAATACATTTGGCGAGATGCCTGTGACATCGAGCAATATTGACGATGCGCTCCGGTTGGTCAAATGGCCCATGCAAGTCCGGGGTTTTGGTCCGGTACGCACAGAGGCTTTCAAAAAGGCCAGGGAAGAGATGGAGGCGCGGGAATCAGCGTTTCGTTCAACGCGCGGAACATTCCAACAAACTGCCTGAACGATGTGCATCCGGTAAGTGGTTGACCCACATTCCTGAGTGCAGGGGCCGCGATTTCGACCTAGAGCAACTCATACGGGACATTTGGAAGATTATGCTGCCCGGCGAAAGTATTCCTTAAAGGCGTCGACTGTCTCGTCAACATCCTTGCGTCCAATATCCAGGTGAGTCACCAAGCGAATAGGATTCTCTTCTACGGTTAGGAGTATTCCGCGTTCACGCATAAAACCGGCGAGATGCTCTCCTTTTGGCTTTGATACTGAAAGAAAGACCATATTGGTACGCTGATCGGTGGACTGAACTTCGATCTCCTCAATCTCTCCTAACCCCTCGGCAAGCAGCGCAGCGTGGTCATGGTCTTGTGCCAAGCGTTCAATGTTATGTTCCAGGGCGTAGAGGCCAGCAGCAGCAAGGATGCCCACCTGTCGAGTGCCGCCACCGAGCATCTTTCGCCACCGTCGCGCCCGTTGGATGAAATCCCGTGAGCCTGTCAATACGCTGCCGATGGGTGCGCCGAGACCTTTGGACAGGCAAGCGGAGACCGAGTCAAACAATCTGCCTATCGCGTCCGGAGCGATACCGCCACTGACTGCTGCATTAAAAATTCTCGCTCCATCCAGATGGAACCGTAAGTTGTGTTCCGCAGCCAATGCTTTGGCGTCAGACAGATAATCCATCGGCAAGGGCGTGCCCAGGAAGGTATTCTCCAGACAGAATAGTCTCGTGATCGCGAGGTGAAAGTCATCCGGCTTGATCGCGGTCCGGACCGCCTCAAGATCCAGTGTGCCGTCAGGCCGGTTTTCGATGGGCTGCGGTTGAACGCTTGCCAGTACCGCACCCCCGCCGCCTTCTTCGAGGTAGGCATGCGCTTTTGTGCCGGCAATGTACTCTTCGCCCCGCTGGCAGTGGGTCAGGATTGCAAGCAAATTGCCTTGAGTACCGCTTGTCACAAAAAGACCGGATTCCTGCCCAAGCAACTCTGCGGCCTTCGCTTCGAGGCGATTGACTGATGGATCATCACCGTAGACATCGTCTCCGACAGGCGCTTCGGCCATGGCCTGGCGCATCCTCGATGAAGGTCTAGTTACTGTGTCGCTGCGAAGGTCGATAATTTTGCTCATAGAAAGAAATGTCTTGGGGCTTGCCGAGGTGGATGTTGAGCGGTAATGTCGGCGTTCAAGTGAATTAGCTATTGCGCCGGCGATCTTTCCATCAAATCATTTTGCCACACACCAACGAGCCTAGGGGATAAAGTTGAATTCCAGTTTGCCAGATTGCGACACGTGTTTTTGTAAATTTGACTACTTCGGAGCATGACTGAAAAACCGTTAAGAGTGGGTGTGGTTGGGGTAGGCTATCTTGGCTTTATCCATGCCCGGATCTACCAGAAGATGGCGAATGTCGATCTGGTGGCAGTCATGGATACGAATGCCGAGCAGGGGAGTCAGGTCGCCCGGGAGTGCGACTGCAGTTTCGTGCAGGATCCGGATAGCCTGTTGGACATTGTGGATGCGGTAAGCATCGTAGTACCTACCTCCCTTCATCGTGAGATTGCTGAGCCCTTTCTGGATAAAGGAATTCCTGTGCTGCTGGAAAAACCGGTAGCCCACACTCTGGAAGATGCAAGAGCAATTGTGAATCTTGCAAAGCAGACTGGAACCCTGCTGCAGATTGGTCATCTCGAGAGGTTCAATGCCGGGGTGGTTCGGCTTGCTGAAGAATTGGATCGGCCACGATTCATGGAGGTGCACCGCCTCGGAGAATTTGTCGCTCGAGCCACTGATGTCGATGTCGTTACAGACTTGATGATCCATGATATCGACATTGTGCTTTCGCTCGTACCTTCAGAGCTTCGCTATATCTCTGCAGTCGGAGCGCGTGTGATTACAGATCATGTCGATATCGCCAATGCTCGACTGGAGTTCGAAGACGGCGCAGTCGTTAATGTGACAGCGAGTCGCGTGTCGTCCAAAAAATTCCGCAGAATCCGTGTTTTCGCGGAGTCTTGCTACCTCGCGCTTAATTTCGATGACCAACAGATCGATGTGGCCCGTCCAGGGGTTCGCCCAGCAGAGGGTGGTTTTGCGCCGATCATCAGTGAATCAATTCAAGTGACGCCGCGCTCCCCGTTGGATGCAGAACTCGAGGATTTCGTGGACTGCGTCAAGAGTGGTCGAGACCCTGTTGTTGACGGCGAGACGGGTGTGCGGGCGCTACAGGTGGCACATGAAGTCCGCCAACGTATCGATGAGTCTTTGCATTCGCTTTGACGACTGTTCGGGAAGCACATTTTCCCTGATCTCGAAAACATGAGTGATCGGGAGCCTTCCCGGGACGAGCAACGCGTTCTGGCGCTGGCGGGAGTCTGTCAATGTGCTCTGCTGGCGCAAGAGTTCGCCCGACGGGGCCACGGTCAGCCGGAACCGTTACGCTGCGCGCTTGAGAGTATTCTGGTCTTGAATGAAAACGACACTGAGATGGCATTGGGGGGAGTCCAGGGTGTCTATGCGGGCTTGCCCGACATTGCACGAAAAAGTCCTGATCCATCGGCGGTGGAGCGACTGCGGTATGCGATTGCCATGATCGACATCCAGAAACGATTAAGACGTGACACCACAGCCGCATCACGGCTGCGTTCCCAACTGGAAGAAATTCGCGATGGGAAAACAATCCAGGATCCCGTCTCTCCCGAAGGGATTGCTGTCTTTGCAGACATCTATTCAGCCACTGTGAGCTTGCTTTCGCCGAAGATCGTCATCCGGGGCAGCGAGCGACATCTGAAAGATGAGACGATTGTTCTCAAAGTGCGGGCAGTACTGCTGGCCGGTGTGCGCGCCGCGTATCTTTTTCATGAGCTGGGCGGCCGCAAGTGGCAGATACTGCTCGGACGAAAAAGGCTGGCGGACTCGGCGCGCCGGCTATTGGATGCGCACTCAATGGGCGGGTATTGATCTGCATAGCTGGGTTTTAGGGTGAGCGCAATTCATTGATCTGGATGCGCTCCTCACTTTCAAGAGCCAACTGACTGTGAGCATTGAAGGTTCGTTCATAGAATGCGGCCTGTCCGTGTTGATCTACGATGATTACGCTGCTTGCTCTGGTGCCATAGTGGCTTCCCCTGACAAATATCACTCGCTGCAATGTGCTGGATAAGGCATCGTCTCCACGCGCCTCTGTCGAAGGCGTTACCGGTGTTGAATCGGCAAGAAAATCAAAGAGGGAATTTTTCAACTCTTCTTTGCCTCCGGATGTGTCCGAGAGACTGAGCACCTCCGAAAACCTTATTGCCCCGAGACGGGTTTTCGGCCACTCGATATTGGGCGGGCAGTTGCTCAAAACGAACACACCCGAGTGTTCTGAACGATGGAAAGACGACACGTTACTTAAAATAGTTACTTTAGAGAGGTTGCCGGCGATCAGGTTAAATCCGCCGTAACCAGGTTGATCTGCGAGCGCTCCGGTCTCGGTATCGCGCAGCGTGTCGGGCTGCCCCAGCAGAAAATCTTTTACGATCATTCCTCGCGACAGCGTTCCAGATTTTCTGGAGACGGCGGCCGTGCCACAGTTTGTCAACGCAGCAAAGCGGCCTTCTTGTGACAGTCCAAGCCAGGTCCCGCCGGCGCTAAGATCCCGACCCGCGATGACTGAAGGACTCTCGATCCACCGCGTCATGGGTTCAGCCGGCCTTGAGAAAACCTCATCCCGGTTAGCCGCGAGAATTAAAGGGAAGTTCTTGCTGATACCGAGCGCAACGGCGACAAAACACATAGCCCAGACACGGGTTGGTTAGAATCTCAAGGTAGACGAATCAACTGGTCGGGCGATGTGCGAAACGCAACGCCGATGCGGCCGATCAGTTGCACAGGAGAAGATTCAGTCATTGTACACAGGCGATCAAGCAGCTCGCGTTTTTCGCTTTTTCCCAGAGAGGGCAATCTGATCTTGACCAACTCATGACTTGTGAGAGCGACTTCGAGCTCCGAAGCGACGGCGGGTGTGACGCCGGCCGCGCCCACCGTCACGACGGGTTTGAGATGGTGTGCCAGAGATCGCAGGTGGTTGAGTTGTTTTCCGCTCAGTTTCATGAGGGTCTCGATAAATCAATTAACGGCCGGGTCACAGGATAACACTGACACACAATGGGCTCTAAGCGCGCTTCAAGATCTCGCAACTGGGCGGCACGACAGAATCGGGATCCCTACGTCAAGAAAGCCAGGGAAAGCGACTATCGTTCTCGCGCTGCCTTCAAGCTGCAACAACTGGATGAAAAGGAGCGTCTCCTGCGCGCGGGGATGTCAGTCGTTGATCTTGGGGCGGCACCGGGTAGTTGGAGTCAATACGCGGCGGCAAAAGTTGGTTCGACTGGAATTGTGGTTGCGGTAGACCGACTCGATATGGGGAAGATCTCTGGAGTAACAGGTATCAAGGGTGATTTTCTTGAGGATGCCGTGGTGAAAGAGTTAAGTGAGGCGCTCGGCGAGCGGCCGGCAGACCTTGTAATTTCTGATTTAGCCCCCAATATTACCGGGATATCCAGTGTTGACCAGGCTGCGATGGAAGATTTGATGCTTGCGGCCGTCCGGTTTGCATTGGGGCATCTAGGGCCAAAAGGGGTATTCATTGGAAAGTTTTTTGAAGGGGAGCAGGCTGATGCTTTGCGGCATAAAGTGGAAAAGATATTTGCTGTGGTTCGGGTCAGAAAGCCGAACGCTTCACGCGCGAAAAGTGCCGAGGCCTATTTGGTCGCTCGACAACCCGTCGCCGTGGGAGAAGTTTGTGTTTCATAGGAAAAACTCTCAAAATCCCACGATCGCCGATCAACATGCGAATTTCTGAAAATCCGATTGTGGACTTAAGTTTGATCATTGAAGGCTTATGAATAATTTAACCAAGAATTTGGTGCTTTGGCTCGTCATCGCAATGGTTTTGATGGCGGTATTTAATAATTTCGCGCCGGAACAGAACCGGGCGGGCAAGGAGATCGATTACTCGGTGTTTCTGGACGAGGTGGAGCGGGGGTCCGTGGAGCAGGTCACTATTGACGGGGCCACGATTTACATCAGGGGCCGCAACGGTGAGAGATATGTCACCTATTCACCTGGCGATCCCGGCCTGGTTAACGACCTTCTCAAAGCCGATATCGTGATCAAGGCGCAAAAAGAAGAAGAGGCTTCTCTGCTGATGCAGATCTTCATCAGTTGGTTCCCATTGCTTCTGCTGGTCGGCGTGTGGATATTCTTCATGCGCCAGATGCAGGGCGGTGGCGGCCGGGGCGCATTAAGTTTCGGCAAGAGCAAGGCTCGGATGCTGACTGAGGACAAGAACAATGTCACCTTTCAAGATGTGGCAGGGGTCGATGAAGCCAAGGAAGAAGTCGGCGAACTAGTGGAGTTTCTCCAGGATCCGTCGCGTTTTCAGAAACTGGGTGGAAGGATTCCGCGTGGCGTGTTGATGACGGGAAGCCCCGGAACCGGAAAAACGCTGCTTGCGAGAGCGATCGCGGGGGAAGCCAAGGTTCCGTTTTTCACTATCTCGGGTTCAGATTTTGTCGAAATGTTCGTGGGGGTCGGCGCCTCACGAGTGCGGGATATGTTTGAGCAGGCCAAGAAGAACGCACCCTGCATTATTTTTATCGATGAGATCGACGCCGTAGGACGCCAGCGCGGCGCAGGCCTTGGGGGAGGTCACGACGAACGTGAGCAGACCCTTAATCAACTGCTTGTAGAAATGGACGGATTTGAGGGCAATGAGGGGATTATCGTGATTGCCGCAACCAACCGCCCGGATGTTCTGGATCCTGCACTGCTGCGCCCGGGACGCTTTGATCGCCAGGTGCATGTTCCTCTGCCCGATATTCGAGGTCGTGAGGCGATCCTGAAAGTACATATGCGCAAAGTGCCGATCGACAATGATGTGGATGCGGCCATTATTGCTCGTGGGACGCCGGGTTTTTCCGGGGCAGATCTTGCCAACCTCATCAACGAGGCCGCTTTGTTTGCGGCTCGGGCGAGCCGGCGGAAGGTGTCGATGGAGCAGTTCGAACTGGCTAAAGACAAGGTCATCATGGGCGTCGAGAGGCGCTCAATCGTTATGCCAGAAGAGGAAAGACTGAATACCGCGTATCACGAGTCCGGCCACGCGGTGGTTGCGAAAGCGCTATCCGACCAGACCGATCCTGTACACAAAGTCACTATTATTCCCCGCGGACGAGCATTGGGCGTGACGATGCAGCTGCCCGAGGAAGATCGCTACAGCCACAATCGCGAACATCTGCTGGCGCGGATCGCGGTGCTGATGGGCGGGCGTATTGCTGAAGAAGTCTTTATGAATCAAATGACGACCGGCGCGGCCAATGATTTTGAACAGGCAACCGGTTTGGCGCAGAAAATGGTTCAGCGCTGGGGGATGAGTGATCATCTTGGCCCGAGGGTCTACGGCGATAATGAATCGGAAGTATTTCTGGGTCGGGATATGACGACCCACAAAAATATAAGTAATGCAACCGCTGAGCAGGTAGATCAGGAGATCAGCCGCATCATCGAGGAGCAGTATGCCCGTGCTCGAGACATCATCGAAAACCGAAAAGAGATGATCGAAGTCATGGCCCACGCGCTGATGGATTGGGAGACTCTTGAATCGGATCAGATCGATCAGATTATGAAAGGGGAAACTCCGCGGCCCCCGTCTTCTGGTGAAAGCAGCGACGGTAATCGTTCAAGCGGCGATGGCGGTCAGCAGTCTGATCGTCCTGATATCAAACCCAATATGGATTCGCCCGCAGGCGATTCTGCCTGAGCCACAGCGCCGGGAAATCGCCTGAGCGAGGCCGAATGCCTGCTCTTGGTCTGAGTGACGATCCCCAGATCATGGGGATCGTCAACGTTACGCCTGATTCCTTTTCTGACGGCGGAGAATTCTCTTCCCATGCGGCAGCGATAGAGCAGGGCCGTAAACTGTCCGAAGACGGGGCGCATGTAGTGGATGTGGGCGGCGAGTCAACTCGACCAGGCGCAGGCTTGGTCAGTGCAGACGTGGAAATTGCGCGGGTGCTGCCAGTGATCGAAGCTCTCGTGAAAGACGGCATAAAGGTATCGGTCGATACGAGTAAGCCCGAGGTCATGGAAGCCGCCGTTGCTGCTGGGGCTTGCATGATTAATGATATCTATGCGTTACGAAAACCAGGGGCCCTTGCAACGGTCGCGCGCATGGATGTTCCGGTCTGTCTTATGCACATGAAAGGCACTCCGGCCACGATGCAGAACGCACCCCGTTACGAAGATATTGGCCGGGAGATCAGAGAGTTTTTACAGTCTCGGATCGACGCTTGTGGTCTAGGCGGGGTCGATCGTGAGCGGATTGTTATTGATCCGGGATTTGGGTTTGGCAAGACCCGTCAACATAACCACACGCTTATCGGACATTTGGAATCGTTTACTGGGATGGGGGTCCCCGTCCTGATCGGCGTCTCGCGTAAGAAGTTTGTTCGTTCGCTTACCCGGGTTGCGTCCAGACAGACTTTAGACAGAGTGAGTGCGCTACTGGCCCTGATGGCCGTTGAGCAGGGCGCGCGGTTTGTCCGTGTTCATAATGTTGACGTCACCCGAAAATTACTGGGTCAGACTAATGGGCTGGTATCAGACCCACGGTCGCCGGTAAACTGATCTTATGGTCAAGCGTCGCTATTTCGGTACGGACGGCGTTCGGGGCAGGGTGGGAACCTCACCCATTACTCCGGCAGAAGTCCTGCATCTGGGATGGGCGGCAGGCCGGGTCCTGGGTGCCGGCCACGCACGTGGTCGAGTAATTATTGGCAAGGACACCCGCATATCTGGATACCTTCTGGAGTCGGCGCTGGAGGCGGGTCTGAGCGCTGCCGGAGTCGACATCGCCCTCACGGGTCCCCTGCCCACCCCCGGCATTGCCTATCTGACTCGGCAGGTGGGTGCCTGCGGAGGGATCGTGATCAGCGCGTCGCACAATCCCTATCACGACAACGGCATCAAGTTTTTTTCAGAATCCGGTAAAAAATTGGATGATGAGACAGAAGAATCAATTGAGGCTTTAATGTCAGAGCCGATGAGCACGGTTGGGCCGGAGGCACTCGGCAAAGCAGAGCGCCTGATTGACGCTCTGCCGCGCTATACGGAACATTGCCGCAACACGCTGCCGCCCGGAGTTAGATTGGATGGACTCAAAGTAGCCGTCGATTGCGCTAATGGCGCCGCTTACCAGGTGGGGCCACTCGTATTGCGGGAGCTGGGTGCTGAGGTTACCGGCATCGGCATTGAGCCAGATGGGTTCAATATCAATCGGGAATCCGGGTCGACTTATCCGCAGACGATCTGCAGTCTTGTAAACCAGTGTGGTGCAGACGTGGGGATTGCATTCGATGGGGACGCCGATCGGGTGGTGCTCGCCGACGCCCAAGGGCGTCTTGTTGATGGGGACGGTATCCTCTTTATTCTGAGTCGGTATCGTCGGCAGGGAGGCGATTGCAAAGGAGTTGTCGGCACCTTGATGACTAATCTCGGTGTCGAGGTGGCGTGCGAGGCACAGGGAATCCAATTTGTCCGTGCCAGGGTAGGCGATCGTTTTGTGCTGGAAGAGCTCGTCACGCGAAATTGGACACTGGGAGGAGAAACCTCCGGACATATTCTGTCGTTGGATCGAAGTACAACCGGAGACGGACTGGTCGCTGCCCTTGCCGTGCTCGAGGTAATGCAAAAAACCGGAAAATCTCTGGCAGACCTTGTAGAAGACTTGCAAATCTTTCCGCAGAAGCTCGTAAATGTCTCGACGGAGCACGCGCGACCTGCGGAATTGCTGGAGCAGTCCCGAGTGACTGAGGCGGTGAAAATCTGCGAGAAGCAGTTGGGATCGCGGGGGCGGGTGGTTTTGCGCGCCTCAGGAACAGAGCCCCTCATTCGAGTAATGGTGGAGGGAGAGGACGAAGCCAGGGTGGGAGAACTGGCAAGAGAACTGGCGGACCAGATTAGCGTGTTGGCTTGAGCGGCGGCAGGGCTCTGTTGTGGCGCTTGCGTCGCTACCTGCCGGCCGTTACCATTCACGACCTTTTTTGCCTGAGAAAACCACGCTGCAGACCTAGAGTCGGCATCGGAGCATATCTATGAGACGGCCGCTGGTTGCTGGAAACTGGAAGATGAACGGAAGTCGAGAGATGACCGAGACACTCGTCTCGGGCATCGGCTCAGGGCTTACACAAAGCGATGCAGTGGACGTAGTGGTGTGTCCGCCCTTTGTTTATCTCGATTTATGTTCAGCAGTGGCAACTGGGACGCCCATCGCCATGGGTGCGCAAGATCTGGATATCCACGAGCCGGGAGCCTTCACGGGTGCCATTGCTGCAGACATGCTTGTCGATATAGGTTGTGAGTTCGCCATATTGGGGCATTCGGAGCGTCGCAGTCTTTATTCGGAGAGCGATGCCGACGTCGGTGTGAAAGCCTCTGTGGCGGCAGCGAAGGGTCTGACTCCGATTATTTGCGTCGGCGAGACTCGAGAAGAACGGGAACGTAATGTGACGGCGGATGTGGTTTGTCGGCAGTTGGACGCGGTAATCGATGAGACGGGAATTGGCGTTTTTCCTAAAGCGTTAGTCGCCTACGAGCCGGTCTGGGCAATCGGCACTGGGTTGACCGCGACCGACGAACAGGCTCAGGAGGTTCATTGCCTGATTCGGCAGAGAATTGCTGCCGCCAGTGGACAGGCAGCCGAGGGCACTCGGATACTATATGGCGGCAGCGTCAAGCCAGACAATGCGGCGGGGTTGTTTTCGCAACCCGATATTGATGGAGGCTTAATCGGCGGCGCCTCGCTAAAGGCCGCCGACTTTCTTGGTATCATTGAGGCGGCTATCCTATGAACCTGCTTACCAGTATTTTTACCGTCGTCCATCTCGTCGCAGCGATTGCGATCGTAGTCCTTGTTCTTCTTCAGCAGGGGAAGGGAGCGGATATGGGCGCCGCTTTTGGCGGAGGATCTTCCAGCTCAGTGTTTGGCAGTCGGGGCTCAGCGACCTTCTTAAGCAGGGTCACCGCAGGACTCGCGGCACTATTTTTTATTACCGGACTTAGTCTTGCCTATATCTATACCCAACAAAGTGCCGCACCACGGAGCGTAATGACTGGGGAAAGTATTCAGCAGTCTTCAGATGTTCCAAGCGTCGGTAATGAGGATGCATTGAAAGAGGATGGTGGTGCTGAGTCGGATATCCCCTCCGCCCCAAACAGCAATTAGCATTCCAGATATAAAATAGAGCGATATCCTGATGTGGCTGATCAATATGCCGAAGTGGTGGAACTGGTAGACACGCCGTCTTGAGGGGGCGGTGGCGCAAGCCGTGCCGGTTCGAGTCCGGCCTTCGGCACCATGATCAGAAGGAACCGGTTGAGTGCAAGTTGCATTTCGCCCGGGTTCTTAAAACATTCTGGAATGGCTGACCCATGCGCTCTGAAAATACAACCCGCCTGCCTACTCTCGGCAACTCCAACGAACTGGTCTGCGTGGACGGTGTTTGGAGGCAGGCATCGCAGGCCTCCGGTATCGACTACAGTGATGGACGCGAAGAAGAGTCCATTCTGCATGAAACCCTGGCCCAGGCGAATAATTTAGCCTGGAATTCACCTGAGTTCGCTGGCCCCTACGGTAGTTGGGCGCAGGAATACCACTTGTCTCCCTTGCGCGCCAATTTGCTGCGGGGCTTAAGACTTCCAGAAGCGGGCCGGATTCTTGAGGTGGGCGCAGGCTGCGGCGCCGTGACACGCTTTCTTGGTGACCATGGCTTTACCGTAGACGCTGTTGAGGGAAGCGCGAGTCGGGCCCGTCTAGCCTATGCACGCTGCACTGGGCTAGACAACGTTTCCATCATCTCCGCTGACTTTCATCGACTGCAATTCCCAAGACAAAGCTACGATTTAGTGTTGTTTATTGGGGTGCTGGAATATGCCCAAAGGTTTGCCCCAGACGGATTGTCGGCTCGTGATGCTGTCATCCGGATGCTGACTCAAGCGACGCAAGCCCTCTCAGCGGACGGAAAAATAATCATTGCGATTGAGAATCGTCTTGGAGCGAAATATCTCTCCGGATGGCCTGAAGATCACCTCGGGATGCCCTGGTCTGGGGTCGCCGGATATCCGGCCGGTAGCGCAGCCGACGCAGGGATACGAACCTTCGACAAAACAGAATGGGACGATATTTTCAGGGAGCTGCAGCTTAAACACCGCAGTTTCTTCCCGCTGCCGGATTACAAGCTACCCGAAGCTTTCATCAGTGAGGATGGGCATGATGCGCCGGGGGCGAGCGCTATCTATGGGCGATATGTCTCCGTGAATCGGGCACCAGCGCCTGCGTCCTTAGCGCCGGCGAGGTTGCAACAGAATGCGTTGTATCGAGCGGGACTCCTTTATTCGTGTGCAGACTCGTTCGGTATTGTGGTTTCGCGTTCCGATGAGGGGCTTGATGGGCTGATGCCGCACGACTGGATTGTTTTTGGTGCCAGCGCAGGCGGCACGGAACCGGGTTTGTGTATCAAGAGCGGGGCAAGTGTGGCAAGTAAATTCACGCCATTCAACGAAAATGATCAACCATTAATTCTCCCTCGAGGAGAGCTGCTTTATCAGTATTGGCTAAAATGCGCGGTGTTGGGTATGACTCAAGACGAATTCTCAAAGTTCATCGGAGGGTATCTTAGGCGTGCAATCCAGACCGGCCTTCGGCCTCCTGGGTGGTGTCTGATGGTTAGCGAGGACGGAGAGTTGGTCTCCGAAATATTTCCGTGGCCCTCTGAGGGGGATCTTCCCAGCGCAATAGATAGCCAGTTGTGGGCAGCTTCTGTGTTGGACGGATTCTTTGATTTTGCCCAATCCGATATTGAGTCCCGGGTCGATCTTGGACCCTGTGGAGGAGTCACAGGCCTAAAACAGCAGATCCTTCATTGCCTCAGCAATTTTTCGGCCGATGCAGCCGCGTGTGTTGGGAACTTTGATGCTGCGATCTATTGGGCCTCGGGGGAAGCATTCTCCGAGGAGCAAAAATCTGCGCACCGCTCATCTGGTCAGGGCAGGGAGGTTCTGACGTTCAATCTCCCAGAGCCGGTGCGTGCCGATGTGTGTCTGCGTTTTGATCCTTCGGATCAGGAAACGGGGTCAAAGACGCTAACGGTCAAGCTCGAGTCAATGCTTCTCTTTAAGGCGCAGGATTCGTCTGGCGTTGATTTGATGCCGGCTTTGAAGCGCGCCGGAGTCGATGCCTGCAACCAGTGTGAACTCAAACCGACCGACGACGGGGTTAGTCTGATAATTCGGGGGAATGATCCCTGGGTCGTTATTGACCTGGCGCCGCTTGGGCTGCCTTCTCACCTCCGCCTTGAACGGGTGGAGGCCCACCTTGACTGGGGATCATAAGAGCCAAAAGAGCGACGCCTATTGTCGCTGTGTTCATTGACCGTCTACATAGGTAAGACTAGAATTTGGGCTTCCGAATTCGGCCGCTTTTAATAGCGTTCTTTAGTCGAGTGCTCGCAAATTATCTCCCCGTACTCCTGTTCCTGGTAACAGGGATCCTGATTGGCATCGTCGCCCTTGCGGCGGGGCGGGTATTGAGTCCCCGCAATCCTTATCCTGCCAAGTTATCAGCGTACGAATGCGGCTTCGAGGCGTTCGAAGACGCGAGAATGAAATTCGACGTTCGATATTACCTGGTGGCCATTCTCTTCATTATTTTCGATCTCGAGATCGCATTTCTTTTCCCTTGGGCCATTGTTTTGGATGAGATCGGGGTGTTCGGTTTTTGGGCAATGATGATATTCCTCGCAATCCTCGTCGTCGGTTTTGTTTACGAGTGGATGAAGGGAGCCCTGGAGTGGGAGTGAGATTCGATGGCGCTTGAAGGAGTGATGTCTCAGGGCTGGGCAACGGCCCGACTGGATGATTTGATCAATTGGGCGCGGACAGGCTCCATGTGGCCAATGACCTTCGGACTTGCCTGTTGTGCCGTTGAGATGATGCACGCGGGGGCATCGCGCTACGACCTCGACCGATTCGGGGTGATATTCAGGCCGAGCCCGCGGCAGTCCGACGTGATGATCGTAGCGGGGACCCTGACCAATAAAATGGCGCCAGCGCTGAGGCGTGTGTATGACCAGATGCCCGAACCCCGTTGGGTAATCTCTATGGGTTCCTGCGCTAATGGCGGCGGTTACTATCACTACTCATACTCGGTGGTCCGGGGCTGTGATCGGATCGTTCCGGTAGATGTCTATGTTCCAGGCTGTCCGCCCACCCCAGAAGCGCTGATGTACGGAATCATTCAACTCCAAAAGAAGATTAAGCGTGACGACACTATCGCCCGCTGATCATTCGGACAGAAAAGATCCACAGCAGTCCGGCGAGGATGCGCTCTCCGAATTAACGGCATCGTTTGGCGCTACCGTGACTTCGGAGTTTGACGAGCGCACGGTGATCGTTGATCGTGATGAGGCGTTCGCACTTTTGCGCTCGTTGCGGGATAGTTCTGCGACCCGGTTCGAACAGCTCATTGATCTGTGTGGGGTTGACTACGGCAACGGTGACGACAGCGCAGCGCTGCGCGGCCATCCAGAGCGCTTTGCCGTGGTATATCACCTGCTGTCGGTGTCGCGAAACGATCGGCTGCGTGTAGTCGCCTATCTGCCAGAAGACAACCCTCGTATCAAGAGCGTGGTGGGCATCTGGGCGTGCGCCAACTGGTATGAAAGAGAAGCCTTCGATTTATTCGGTATTCTTTTTGACGGTCACCCTGATCTTCGCCGTCTGCTAACGGATTACGGGTTCATCGGACATCCGATGCGCAAGGACTTCCCCTTAAGTGGTCATGTTGAAATGCGGTTTGACGAGAAAAAAGGCCGTGTTGTGTATGAGCCTGTCTCTATTGATCCAAGGGTGACCGTGCCCCGCGTCATTCGCCAGGAGTCTGTCGAGTGAGCGAAATTCGCAACTACACCATGAACTTCGGACCTCAGCATCCGGCGGCCCACGGCGTGCTTCGCCTGGTTATGGAGATGGACGGCGAAGTGGTCGAGCGGATCGACCCGCATATTGGGCTACTGCACCGGGGCACAGAGAAACTGGCGGAAAGCAAGCCTTATAACCACAGTATTGGTTACATGGATCGGCTCGATTATGTATCAATGATGTGTAACGAGCATGCGTATGTTCTAGCGATAGAGAAACTGCTTGGGGTGGCGCCTCCGATTCGGGCTCAGTACATCCGGGTCATGTTCTCTGAGATCACCCGAATTCGAAACCACTTGCTGTGGATTGCGGCGCATGGACTCGATATTGGCGCAATGGCTGTTTTCCTCTACGCGTTCCGAGAGCGTGAGGATTTATGCGATGTTTACGAGGCGACCTCTGGAGCGCGACTGCACGCAGCCTACTTCCGGCCGGGAGGGGTATACCGTGATCTGCCTGATCGAATGCCTCAGTATGAGGTCTCGCGGGTACATTCGGAGGATGAAGTCCGGCAGAAGAACATGAATCGTGAAGGCTCAGTGCTGGATTTTATCGAGTCGTTTGTTGAGCGCTTCCCCGATTGTATCGATGAATACGAAAACCTCCTGACAGATAACCGTATCTGGAAGCAACGGACGGTCGATATCGGGATCGTTAGCCCGGAACGTGCGATGCAGCTGGGATTCACCGGTCCCATGCTGCGGGGCTCAGGCGTCGAATGGGATCTGCGACGCAAACAACCCTATGAGGTCTACCCCGAGCTGGATTTCGACATTCCGGTGGGGGTTACGGGGGATTGTTACGACCGTTACCTTGTTCGGATCGAAGAGATGCGTCAGTCTAATCATGTTGTTCGCCAGTGTGTCGACTGGCTTCGCCAGAACCCGGGACCGGTGATGACTGATGATCACAAGCTTGCGCCGCCAGAGCGTAACGAGATGAAAGAGGACATGGAGTCACTCATTCATCACTTTAAATTGTTCACCGAGGGATACAGCACGCCGCCGGGACAGGTGTATCAAGCTGTCGAGGCGCCTAAAGGCGAGTTTGGTATTTATATCGTCTCGGACGGGGCGAACAAGCCTTTTCGCTTGAAGATTCGGGCACCCGGTTTTGCGCACCTGGCTTCCCTGGACGAAATGGCTCGAGGCCATATGCTCGCCGACGTCGTTGCCATTATCGGAACTCAGGATATTGTTTTTGGAGAGGTGGACCGTTGATGGAGCAAACAGGGACCATACTTACCGAGGCCATCATTCAGAAGATTGAGGCGGAAGCGGGCAAGTATCCCACCCGACGGGCCGCAGTGAAGTCAGCTTTGCGCTACGCCCAGGCCGAATTTGGCTGGATCAGCGAGGGCGTAGTCAAGGCGGTGGCGGAAGTCCTGGGTCTCGAGCGTATCGAGGTATTCGAAGTCGCTACTTTCTATGACATGTTTTACACGCGACCCGTCGGCAAATTTCCGGTGCGCGTATGCACCAATGTTTCCTGTCTGCTGCGTGGCGCTGATGGAATCATGGAGGCGTTATGTCAGCGTTTGGGGGTTGAGGAGGGAGAAACGACAGCAGACGGTCGATTTACGGTGTTTGCCGCTGAGTGCCTCGGTGCATGCGGCGGAGCACCCATGATGGCGGTGGGAGATGACTATCATGAAGATCTCAAGGCAGATGAATTGGACAACGTGCTGGCGGGGTATCAATGAGCAGCCCTTCAGAGATCCGCGTCTGCCTGCCGCCCCACGACGCAGTGACCCCTTGGACCTTGGCATTCTATCGAGAGAGAGGAGGCTATGACGCTTGGGAGAAGGTTCTTAAAAATCAGACGCCCCGCGAAGAGATTATCGAGACCTTGAAAACCTCAGGTTTACGAGGCCGCGGTGGGGCCGGTTTTCCGACAGGCCTGAAACTGAGTTTCATGCCGCGGGATGCGCAAGGCCAGAAGTACATTGTTTGTAATTCGGATGAAAGTGAGCCCGGAACGTTCAAGGATCGTGACATTCTTCGGTTTAACCCGCATCAGGTGATCGAAGGTATGGCACTTGCCGGATATGCCATCGGCGCTACCATCGGCTTCAATTACATACGCGGCGAGTATTACGAGCCCTGGCAGCGCTTTGAGGCGGCCCTGATTGAAGCAAGACAGGCCGGTCTGTTAGGTGAGAATCTAATGGGATCAGAAATCGCTTTTGAGCTGCACAGTCAGCGCGGCGCGGGGGCATATATCTGCGGTGAGGAGACGGCACTGCTGGAGTCGCTGGAGGGCAAAAAAGGACAGCCGCGTTTCAAGCCGCCATTTCCGGCCCAGGTAGGCGCCTTTGGTAAACCCACCACGATAAACAACACCGAGACCCTCGCGTCCATTCCTCCGATTATTCGAAACGGCGCGGAATGGTTTTCCAGCATTGGGGTCGAGAACAGCGGCGGCACCAAGATTTACTCTGTCTCGGGTCATGTCAACCGTCCAGGAAACTATGAGGTGCCTATGGGAATGCCCTTCCGTGATCTGCTGGAGATGGCCGGAGGCGTTCAAGACGGCCGGGCCCTGAAAGCAGTTATTCCGGGAGGTTCTTCAGTGCCGGTTGTTCCTGCAGATGCCATCATGGAGTGCACCATGGACTATGACGGGCTTTCGCAGGTCGGGTCCGCGCTCGGAGCCGGTTCCGTGATTGTCATGGACGAAACCACCTGCATGGTGGAGGTGCTGGAGCGCATCTCTTATTTCTACTTTGCGGAATCGTGCGGACAGTGTACACCCTGTCGCGAGGGAACCGGTTGGTTGTATCGCATGATTCGGCGGATTCGTAATGGAGAAGGGACGCACGCGGATCTGGACCGCCTGAAATCGGTCGCAGACCGGATCGAAGGCCGAACGATCTGCGCGCTGGGTGACGCTGCCGCGTGGCCGGTTCAAAGTTTTCTGAAACACTTCCGGCACGAATTCGAAGCCATGATTCCTCGTGAGGAAGCGGCCTGATGGATGCGCCGACCACCGTGACGGTCGTCATCAATGGCCGTGAAGTTCACGCCGAACCCGGAAGCATGATTATTGAAGCCGCGGACGCGGCCAATATTTACATCCCGCGCTTTTGTTATCACCCAAAACTGTCAATTGCGGCGAATTGTCGCATGTGTCTGGTCGAGGTAGAAAAGGCGCCTAAACCCTTGCCGGCGTGTGCCACTCCTGTGGCCGACGGGATGGTCGTTCAAACGCGATCAGCCACTGCGGTCGAGGCACAGCAGGGGACGATGGAATTTCTGCTGATCAACCACCCGCTTGACTGCCCTGTATGTGATCAAGGCGGGGAGTGCCCTCTTCAGGATCAGGCCATGGGATACGGTCAGGATTCTTCCCGATACGAGGAAGAAAAAAGGGCCAAGCCGCCGTTGGATCTTGGCCCCCTTGTCGCGACGGCGATGACTCGGTGTATTCACTGCACGCGATGTGTTCGATTCGGACGAGAAATTGCTGGGACGATGGAGTTGGGTGCGACGGGTCGGGGCGAGGATATGACGATAGAAACCTACCTCGATGGCTCCGTCGACAGCGAGGTCTCAGGAAATATTATTGATCTTTGCCCGGTTGGGGCATTGACTTCAAAACCCTACCGATTTTCTGCGCGGCCCTGGGAACTATTCAGCCATGAAGGTATCAGTCCTCACGACAGCCTTGGCACCAACATCACGCTACAGACGGCTCACCAGTCTGTGAAGCGCGTAGTTCCCCGAAACAACGAGAAAATCAACGAGTGCTGGATCTCAGATCGGGACAGGTTCGCTTACGAAGGCGCAGAGTGTGACGATCGGCTGACCCAGCCGATGATCCGGCGAAAGGAGGGCCTGGTTGAGACTTCCTGGGAAGAGGCGCTTGGCGAAACCGCTGCGGCGATGCGTCAGGCTGCTGAGCAAGATAGCTCCAAACTAGCCGCTCTGATTCATCCGATGAGTTCGATGGAAGAATCTTTCCTGCTACAACGAGTAGTGCGCGGACTCGGGTCTGATCAGATTGACCATCGCTTGCTTCAACAGGATTTTTCTGACGATGCAGTGGCACCAGTTTATCCCGGCCTTGAGGCTGCGCTGTCTGATGTTGATTCCCTTAAAGGCATCCTGCTGATTGGATGCAACCCCCGCAAGGAAGCGCCATTGCTGGCTTTGCGAATACGCAAGATGGTCGAGCAGGGCGGTGTGGCAGGGTTGCTAGGCTCGTACGCGCCCGATTTGAATTTCTCGCTCTCCGCCTTTCACTGCGTAACGCCGGCAGAACTTCCCGGTGTGTTGCGCGGTCTCGTGAACAACGCGGAAGCACTAGACTCCGCGGGAGAGTCGTTCGAAAGCGATGCGTTGTCCGGGTTTCTCAGCGAAGTCGGAGGCAATGGAATGATCCTCCTTGGACAGGGGGCTCTCAATCACCTCCATGCTGGAACCATTCGGACGCTAGCGGGGCGTCTTGCACAGCAGACAGGCATGAAGCTCGGTGTTTTAACGCCAGGAAACAGTGCCGGTGCATGGTGGGCGGGCGCGGTACCGCATAGAATCGCACAAGGGATGCCTGCAAAAACGGCAGGTGCCAACGCATCCCAGATCGCGGACCTCGACGTCAAGACGGTTTTATTGTATGGCGTGGAGCCTTCGATTGACCACTCTGATCCGATCCGATTGCAGGGCATGCTTGATCGGGCGAAGACAGTCATTGCCTTCGGTGCGTTTCGATCCGCAGTGCCTGATCAAGCAGACATTGTGGTGCCGATCTCCCCGTATACGGAGTGTTCTGGCAGTTATCTCAACTGTAATGGCATTGTCCAGGTTTCTAGTCCGGCGCTCTCCCCAAGGGGTAATTCTCGCCCGGGGTGGAAGGTTTTGCGCGTCCTGGGGAACTTCCTGTCTTTGCCTGATTTCGATTATGACGATGTAGCGCAGGTCGCCACGGAACTGGGTCATCCTCCTGAGGTCTTAATGCAGGCAGATAAGGCACAGATCCCAGTCTCAGAGGACGTCGATAGTGCATCCGCTCACGCTGACGGATTGTTCTCCCTTGTCGCCGAACGTTCCATTTATCAAGCCGATCCGATCGTGCGGCGTTCCCGCGCGCTCTCCCTTACGCACGATGGCGCCTCGGAAGCGTTTTGCCGTCTTCATCCTGAAGATCTTAAAGCGGCGGGCCTGGCCGGAGTGTCTCGAGTACTGTTGGCAGGGGAATATCACCAGGCCACCCTGGAGGTGGCCGAAGATAGCGGTGTGGTGCGCGGCTCAGTGTTTGTCTTTTCGGGCTCAGTTGCCACCGCGGGATTTGGTGGGGATTCGACTGTCAGAATCAGGCCGGTGACGTAGCGTGACGGAAACCTTGATCACCCTCTGGAGCGGTCTGCCCCTATTCCTGCAGTTGGGTCTCAAGATCGGGGCGATTATCCTCCCGTTGCTCGGAATGGTGGCGTACTACACGTTGGCCGAGCGCAAAGTGATCGCCTATATGCACGTAAGGGTGGGGCCCAATCGCGTGGGGCCGAAAGGTCTGCTTCAGCCGATCGCGGACGCGGTCAAGCTGATGTTCAAAGAAATGATTATTCCGACCAACGCGGATCGGTACCTGTTTCTGATAGCTCCCGTCCTGGCCCTCGCTCCGGCACTGGGAGCCTGGGCCGTCGTACCCTTTACCGATACCCTCGTGCTGGCCAATATCGATGCGAGCTTGCTATACGTTCTCGCTCTGACGTCAATGGGCGTGTACGGCGTGGTGATTGCTGGCTGGGCGTCAAACTCAAAGTACGCGTTTCTCGGAGCGATGCGGTCCGCCGCCCAGATCGTTGCGTATGAGATCGCTATGGGCTTTGCCCTCGTTGGGGTCCTGATGGCGGCGGGCTCCTTGAACCTGCGAGAGATCGTCGTGGCGCAGTCAGGGGGGATTCACGAGTGGTTTTTCCTGCCGCTGTTCCCGCTTTTCCTGGTGTATTTGATCAGCGGCGTCGCCGAGACCAACCGCTCTCCCTTCGACGTAGCTGAGGGCGAGTCGGAGATTGTCGCGGGGTTTCATGTCGATTATTCGGGTATGGGCTTCGCAGTCTTTTTCCTTGCGGAATACGCGAACATGATTCTGATTTCGGCATTAACCGTCATCATGTTTCTCGGTGGGTGGCACGCGCCGTTTGAGATCGCACCGTTCACCTGGATTCCGGGGATCTTCTGGTTTTTTGGAAAGTTGGCGGCGGTAGCGTTTTTGTTTCTCTGGTTTCGCGCGACATTCCCACGCTACCGCTATGACCAAATCATGCGCTTGGGATGGAAAGTGTTTATTCCGGTCACCCTGGCATGGATTACCGTCATCGGAGTCGCGAAGTTTTTTACTCCGATTGGACACTGGTTTGGTTAGAAGAATATGTTGACTAGATTTCTTAAAACCTGGTCGTTGGCGGAACTGCTTCGAGGTCTTTCGGTTACGGGGAGTTACTTTTTTCGGAAGAAGTTTACGGTTCAGTATCCCGAGGAAAAGACTCCTAAATCCCCGCGGTTTCGTGGACTACATGCGTTGCGGCGTTATCCCAACGGAGAAGAAAGGTGTATTGCCTGTAAATTATGCGAAGCCGTCTGCCCGGCGCTGGCAATCACGATAGAGTCCGAGGAGCGCGATGACGGTACGCGTCGCACCACCCGCTACGATGTTGATCTCTTTAAATGTATCTATTGCGGCTATTGCGAGGAGGCGTGTCCGGTCGATTCCATCGTGCTGACGGACCTGCATGAGTACCATTTTGAGACGGGCGCCTCCGGGACTATCAGCAAGGAAGATCTGCTTCGGCTTGGCGACGCCCATGAGGAGTCGATCGCCGAAGCCCGACGGGCCGATGCCCCGTACCGTTAGCCTATGGCTTTTCTTCAGATCGTTTTCTATGTTTTTTCCACGGTTCTGGTCGTATCCAGCACATTGGTGGTGACCGTGCGCAACCCGGTCCGGGCGGCACTCTTTTTGGTGCTGGCCTTTTTCAGCGCTGCCTGCCTGTGGTTAACCCTTGAGGCCGAGTTCCTGGCCATCACTCTTGTTCTGGTTTATGTCGGGGCGGTGATGGTCTTGTTCCTTTTTGTGATCATGATGCTGGATATCGATATCGCCCAAATGCGGGCGGGTTTCGCGAACTATCTGCCGTTAGGGCTAATTGTCGCGATCATTATGGCCGGTGAGCTGGCTCTCGTCATGTTGTCCGGCGAGTTCGGCGACGTCGAACTGCCTCGTCCGTCAGGCCATGGCGCGGACTACAGCAACACCGCAGCGCTTGGGAAATTAGTCTATACAGACTACGTCTATACGTTTGAGTTGGCTGCGGTGATTCTTCTCGTTGCAATCATTGCCGCTATTTCTTTGACGTTGCGTCGGCGGCCAGAGACACGATATCAGGCACCCGAAGAACAAGTAAAGGTGAGAAAAGAGGATCGTATCCGTATTGTGAAGCTGCCGCCCAGGCCGGAGAGAAGATCGTGATCCCTCTGTCTCATTATCTGATTGTGGGGGCCCTGCTTTTTGCCATAAGCGTGGTCGGTATTTTTCTGAATCGGAAAAATCTAGTCATTATTCTTATGGCGATTGAACTACTTTTACTTGCAGCAAACATGAACTTTGTTGCGTTTTCGCATTATCTCGGGAATCTTTCGGGTCAGGTGTTTGTGTTTTTTGTGTTGACCGTGGCCGCCGCTGAGGCTGCCATTGGGCTCGCGATCCTGATCGTGCTGTTCCGGACCCGCGGCTCTATCAATGTCCAGGATTTGGATCGCCTTAAGGGTTGACCGCTTGGAACTTGGATTTGGACTTGAAGCTGGATCTGGATAAAGAAACATGAGTCGAGAACTGCTTTACCTGCTCATTCCGCTTTCCTGTCTGGCGGCGGCATTGGTTGCGGGCTTCTTGGGCTCGAGGATCGGCAGAGCGAACGCGCATCGTGCGGCAATCGGGGGCGTAGGCCTCGCATTCGTTCTTTCATGTGCGGTCGCCTGGGATGTTTTCGCAGGGAACCATTTCAACGGGGCGGTCTATACCTGGGCAATCAGTGGAGGAACCCATTTCGAGATCGGGTTTCTGATCGACCCTCTCTCAGCGGTGATGATGGTGATTGTCACTTTCGTCTCGCTCATGGTCCATATCTACACCATCGGCTACATGGCGGAGGATCCGGGATATACGCGGTTTTTCAGCTACATCGCACTCTTCACTTTTGCAATGCTGATGTTGGTGATGTCGAACAACTTTCTCCAGTTGTTTTTCGGCTGGGAAGCGGTCGGGTTGGTTTCTTATCTGTTGATCGGGTTCTGGTACGAGCGAGAAAGCGCGATTCGGGCCAACATGAAAGCGTTCCTGGTCAATCGCGTAGGAGACTTCGGGTTCCTTCTCGGAATTGGCGCCGTTCTCGCGCTTTTCGGCAGCCTGGATTATCAAAGCGTTTTCGACGCGGCCCCAGCGTTCGCAGACCGCACTGCGCAAGGCCCTTTCGGCTCTGAGTGGCTCTGGTTGACGTTGATTTGCTTGCTTCTGTTTGTTGGCGCGATGGGGAAATCTGCACAGGTGCCTCTTCATGTTTGGCTTCCAGATTCCATGGAAGGTCCGACTCCGATCTCAGCCCTCATTCACGCGGCGACCATGGTCACGGCGGGCATCTTCCTGGTCGCACGGATGTCTCCATTATTCGAGTTATCCTTAACCGCTCTTTCGGTCGTCTTGAGTGTGGGCGCGCTAACCGCGCTGCTGATGGCCTTTGTTGCTCTGGTTCAAACGGATATTAAACGAGTTGTGGCCTACTCGACCCTGTCTCAACTCGGATACATGACGGTCGCGCTTGGAGCGTCGGCCTATTCTGTCGCGATTTTCCATCTTGCGACCCATGCGTTTTTTAAGGCGCTGCTATTCCTGGCGGCCGGCTCAGTGATTATTGCGATGCACCACGAGCAGGATATGCGCCGCATGGGCGGACTGCGCAAGGTCATGCCGGTAACGTACGTGACCTGCGTCATCGGAAGTCTTGCTCTGGCGGGGATTCCGCCCTTTGCGGGATTCTTCTCAAAGGATGCCATTATCGAAGCGGTCCATTATTCTGCAACGCCCGGGGCGGAATTTGCGTATGTAGCCGTGTTGATCGGGGTAGTCCTGACGGCGTTTTACTCCTTTCGATTGGTATTCATGACGTTTCATGGTCAGGGGCGCATGGATTCAACGACCCGGGAGCATCTGCATGAGTCACCTGGGGTGGTCACGTTTCCGTTGATCGCTCTGGCTGTCCCCTCGCTGCTCGCAGGTTTACTGCTCGTTAACGTGACGATGGACGGCAGTCTTTTCGGCAATAGCATTGTTCCTGGCGGGGCTCCGGAAGCCTTAGATATGACCGCTCGTGGAATGCTTGCCCACGCGCCGTTTTCCGCTCCTTTTTGGCTGGCGATATTGGGCATCGCTGGCGCCTGGGTCTGCTACCTGTGGAAGCCTGAACTCCCTGGCAAGGTTGTGCAACAGTGGGGCGGCATCTATCGTGTTCTTGATAAGAAGTACGGATTCGACGAGTTTTATCAGCGTGCGTTTGCGGATGGCGCGCGTGGCCTGGGTGAGGTACTGTCGGAGTGGGGTGATCGACGCCTAATCGATGGATGGCTGGTGAACGGCGCTGCCCGGGTGGTTGCGCGCACCGCTAGTGTGGTTCGACATGTGCAGAGCGGACTCGTGTATCACTACGCCTTCGTAATGATCATCGGTTTGGTGGCGCTGATGTCATGGTTTCTATTTCGCTAGGCCAGGTTGATGAATCTCTTTAATGAACATCTGCTGTCCTTATTGATCTGGTTTCCGGTCGTCGGCGGGATCCTGGTGCTCGCAACGGGTGGAGACCGGCAAGCCATGGCGGCGCGGTGGCTCGCCTTGGTTTTCTCAGTCGTCACTTTCGTTCTCAGCGTGCCCCTTTGGACCGGCTTTAACCGGTCTACGGCCGATATGCAGTTTGTTGAGCGATCTCCCTGGATTGAGCGGTTTCATATTGAGTATTTTCTAGGCGTAGACGGCATCTCTGTCCCGCTGGTTCTGCTGACCACAATCTTGACCATCGTGGTGGTGGTCGCAGGTTGGAAAGTCATCCAGACTCGCGTTGCCCAGTATTTCGCCGCCTTTCTGATCATGGAAGGGTTAATGATCGGGGTTTTCTGCGCGCTCGATGGCATCCTGTTTTACCTGTTCTGGGAGGCGATGCTTATCCCCATGTTTCTGATCGTTGGGGTATGGGGTGGACCCAATCGGGTATATGCGGCAATCAAGTTTTTCCTCTACACCCTGCTCGGGTCGCTACTCATGCTAGTGGCACTCCTCTACCTTTATCAGGTTTCGGAGCGTTCATTTGATTTGCTGGCCTTTCATCATCTGCCCCTGACGGGCGGGGTGCAGACACTGATATTTCTCGCATTTTTTGCAGCGTTCGCCGTCAAGATACCGATGGTGCCGGTACATACCTGGTTGCCGGATGCTCACGTTGAGGCGCCTACAGGCGGCTCGGTCATTCTGGCTGCCATCACCTTGAAAATGGGTGCATACGGCTTCCTTCGAATTGCCATGCCGATCGCGCCGGATGCGGCGCACCAATTCGCGCCCCTGGTTGTTGGTCTGTCCCTGTTGGCGGTCGTCTATATCGCTTTGATCGCGCTGATGCAGCAGGACATGAAGAAGCTTATCGCCTACTCTTCAATCTCACACATGGGTTTTGTCACCCTCGGATTGTTCGTTTTTGAGACGCGAGCAATGGAGGGCGCCATCGTTCAGATGATTTCCCACGGGTTTGTTTCGGGCGCGCTTTTTCTTTGCGTCGGCGTACTTTATGACCGACTGCATTCCCGAGAGATTGCCACTTATGGTGGCGTGATGAAGGTCATGCCGGTGTTTGCGTTTTTCATGGTATTTTTTGCGATGGCAAACGCCGGACTGCCTGGCACATCGGGTTTCGTCGGTGAATTCCTGGTGATACTCGGCACTTTTTCGGTCAATGCGTGGTACGCCGCTATTGCCGCGCTCACCCTGATCGTTGGGGCAGCCTACACGTTGTGGATGGTTAAGCGGGTGGTCTTTGGCGAGATCAACAATCCCAAAGTCAGTGAACTTAAGGATCTTGATCGTCGTGAGTTTGGCGTCCTGTTAGGCATGGCATTGGGCGTCCTGATTATCGGTATCTGGCCGGCGCCTCTGTTAGACGTGATGCGGGTAAGCGTGGACCAGTTGCTGACACATCTGGCGGTATCAAAACTATGACCGGCCTGAGCACTCACGACTTCTGGGCGGTCGCGCCGGAAATCTATGTCGCGACGCTGGCTTGCGTAATTTTGGTGATTGATCTTTATGTACGCTCGGTCAGACCGTGTGCGGCTGCCTACCCGCTCACCATCGCTACTTTGGTCTCTGCCGGATTTCTCTGTCTGGATGGCCTTTTCGAGCCGACGGAGACGGTTTTGAATGGCCTTGTTGTGCGGGACAGTGTCTCCGCAATTCTTAAATCAGGCACGTGCTTTGGTACCGCGGCGGTCTTGTTTTACGCCCGCGATTACGCAGCCGCCCGCGGTTTGTGGCGCGGTGAATACCTGGTACTGACGCTGTTTGGTGTGGTGGGAATGATGGCGATGATCGGGGCAGCCCATCTGCTCACTCTATATGTGGGTATCGAACTCCTTGCGCTTTGCCTCTACGGCATGATTGCGATGGAGCGTGATTCGGTCCGGGCAGCAGAAGCCGCGATGAAATATTTCATTCTGGGTGCACTCGCATCCGGGGTGCTGCTCTATGGTATGTCCTTGTTGTACGGCCTGACCGGGTCATTGTCGCTGCAGGCGGTCTCGGGAGCCACTGGAACTCTGGAAGTAAATAGCCTCCCACTGATGCTGGCCATTTCAATGCTGGTCGTTGGGCTGTTATTTAAGCTCGGCGCGGTGCCTTTTCATATGTGGGTTCCTGATGTTTACGACGGTTCTGCTACCTCTACCACGTTATACCTGTCGGCCGTGCCAAAGCTAGCGGCTTTTGCGATCCTGCTGCGTTTGTTGTCTACGGGACTCGGGGAATGGATCGCGATCTGGCAGGACATGTTGTTGGTGGCGGCGCTCGGGTCGATCGCTCTCGGTAATGTCGTTGCGATCGCCCAAAGCAACATCAAGCGGATGTTGGCCTACTCGACTATTTCCAATATGGGTTTCTTGCTCCTCGGGTTCTTTGCAGGTACGCATGCCGGATACTCCGCCGCAATGGTCTATGCTGTGATCTATATGGTGACGACGGTGGCGGCCTTCGGTGTCATTCTTGCGCTTAGTCGATCAGGCTTTGAATCGAGCGACCTAAATGATTTCAAGGGGCTTAACAGAAGGAATCCGTGGCTTGCCCTGCTGATGCTAATCGTCATGTTTTCACTTGCGGGCATCCCGCCTACTGCAGGCTTTTTCGCGAAACTGATGGTTCTACAGGCGGCAGTGGATGCCGGCTTCGTGGCTGTGGTCGTGGCGTCGGTGATTCTTGCCGTGATTGGGGCTTTTTATTACCTTCGTATAGTGAAGTTGATGTATTTCGATGAAGTCGAAGAGGGGGTGCTCACCGTCTCTGCTCATGGATATCGCCGGAGTATGAGGTGGGTGTTGACGGTGAACGCGATCGGCCTGATTGCAGTCACTCCCTGGATTGGCAATGTAATGGATCTCATCGGAAGATCCCTTATGGGTTTCGGACTGTCGTAAGGCCCGCCCTCGGGTCTCAGCCGCCACGGAGTCCCGTTTTTTTCCGTTAATTGCAGTGCGAACACCTGCTCTGGCATGGTAAAGTAACTCCCCTAGTAGATCCTGTCCTCGCGCCCCGATTCGGAGGGATGCGACCCAAATTTTGCCTGTTACCCGCCTTGAATGAGGCGGTACAACCCTATGGATGAGATAGCCAAGGAAACCCTGCCCGCGAACCTCGAGCAGGAGATGCGCAAGTCCTACCTCGACTATGCTATGAGCGTAATCGTGGGCCGGGCGCTGCCAGATGCCCGAGATGGCCTCAAGCCCGTGCATCGACGCGTCTTGTATGCCATGTCGGTCCTGAATAACGATTGGAACAAGTCCTATAAAAAATCTGCACGCGTTGTGGGTGATGTCATAGGTAAATATCACCCGCATGGCGACACCGCCGTTTACGATGCGATTGTCAGGTTGGCGCAGCCATTCTCCCTTCGCTATCCGCTTGTGGACGGACAGGGAAACTTCGGCTCAGTCGATGGGGATGCACCTGCTGCTATGCGGTATACCGAAATCCGCCTCGATCGTATTGCGCATGAATTGCTGAACGATCTCGATCGCGAGACCGTCGACTTTGTTCCCAACTATGATGAAACCGAGACACAACCGGCGGTATTGCCGGCTCGGTTTCCGAACCTGCTGGTGAATGGCTCAGCGGGTATTGCGGTGGGTATGGCGACCAATATTCCGCCACACAATCTTACCGAAACCATCAACGCGTGCCTTGCTGTCATCGACGATCCAAAGGTCACTCTGGAACGATTGCTGAGCATAGTTCCTGGCCCTGATTTCCCGACCAGCGGGATCATCAACGGAAATCGAGGCATCCGAGAGGCCTACCAGACAGGGCGGGGGCGTGTGCATATTCGGGCGCGTGTCCAAGTTGAGAAGATCGGAGGGAGCGAAAGAGAAGCGCTCGTGGCGACTGAACTTCCTTATCAGGTCAATAAAGCGCGATTGCTTGAAAAGATTGCCGATTTGGTTCGCGACAAGAAACTCGAGGGGATTTCAGGTTTACGTGATGAGTCCGATAAATCCGGCATGCGGGTTGTGATCGAGCTCAAGAAGGGTGAGAACCCTGAGGTAATTCTCAACAACCTTTACCAACATACCCAGATGCAGACCGTGTTTGGGATCAATTTGGTAGCCCTTCGAAACAACCAGCCGCGACTGTTTACCTTGGTCGAACTCCTCGAGGACTTCATTCGGCATCGACGGGAGGTGGTGACCCGAAGGACACTGTTTGATCTTAAAAAATCCAGAGCTCGCGCACATCTACTGGAGGGATTGGCGGTCGCATTGGCGAATATTGATCCAGTGATCGCGCTTATCAAACAGGCGGCAAGTCCGTCTGAGGCTCGGGCAGGGCTGCTGGCGCAAGCCTGGGAGTCGGCGGTCGTCAGTCGGATGCTGGAAGTTTCAGACCTGGAAGACGGGGCCCTCGGCGAGACCGAACCCGGATGCGGACCGACCGAGGAGGGTTATCGGCTTTCAGAGACCCAGGCGCAGGCAATCCTCGATTTACGTCTGCATCGGCTGACCGGTCTGGAACAAGACAAGATTCGCAATGAATACCTAGAGGTTCTGGAACGAATCTGTGAGTATCTGCTGATTCTGGGTGATCCAGATCGGCTGATGCACGTCATCAGAGATGAGCTGACTTCGGTGCGAGATCAGTATGGAGATGATCGCCGAACCGAAATACATGAGCGTCACGAAGACCTCGAGAGCGAAGACCTTATTACACCGGAAGACAGGGTAGTGACGCTGTCTCATGAGGGCTATGCGAAGTCTCAGCCGGTTGCGGACTATCAGGCTCAACGGCGGGGCGGGAAGGGCCGAGTCGCAACCCGAACCAAGGAAGAAGATTTCGTCAAGACCGTGTTTGTAGCGAATACCCACGACACGGTAATGTGCTTCACAAACCTGGGTAAGGTTTTCTGGCTGAAGGTCTACCAACTGCCGTTAGCAAGCCGGCAGGCACGTGGCAAGCCTTTGGTCAATCTTCTTCCACTGAGCAGCGGCGAGCGGGTGACGGCGGTGCTCCCCCTTGGGCAGGAGAACCCCGGTAAATATGTCTGCATGGTGACACGGCATGGTGTTATCAAGAAATCACTTCTCGAAAATTTTGCGCGCCCAAGATCTGTAGGTCTGATTGCGGTTAACCTGATCGAGGGGGATGAACTTGTCGAGGTTGGCTCGACCGATGGTCAATCTGATATCCTCATTTTCAGCTCTGCGGGGAAGGCGATCCGATTTTCGGAAAAGCAGGTCCGCCCGATGGGTCGCAGCGCCCGTGGTGTTCGCGCGCTAAACCTGAAGCCGGACCAGTCCGTTATCGCCATGTTGATCCGTAAACCCAACGGCGCGGATAGCAAGGTGCTGGTTGCTACGGAGAACGGCTATGGGAAGCAGACCTCGTTTTCTGATTTCCCGCTTAAGAATCGGGGCGGGCAGGGTGTTATTGCCATCAAGGTCAACGGCCGCAATGGGCGCGTTGTCGGAGCGGAAGAAGTCGCCGATGGGGATGAACTGATGTTGATTACTGGGGGCGGGCGTCTGGTGAGAATCCGGACGGAAGAAATCCCTGTGGTAGGCCGGAACACCCAGGGCGTGAGGTTAATTCGACTTGCCGAAGATGAGAGTTTGGTGAGTCTTGGTAAAGTGATCGAGGCCGATGATGAGTCTGTCGAGGAAGTATTGGACTCGGTTGCTCCTGAGCCAGCGGACGATTGACCGAGTTTCGACTGGAAGGGCCGAATAGACGTTTTTTGATCTTCACATCATGACCGACCAAAAAAATCTAGAGTTACTTCGCGGGCGTATCAATCGGATTGATGACCAACTGCTCGAGTTGATCAACGAACGCGTGAGGACCGCAGTTGAGATCGGGGCCGGCAAAGCATCCCGGGGAGAAACGGTGTATCGGCCGGAACGCGAAGCGGAGATATTCGGTCGTCTGCTGGAGCGTAACCAAGGCCCCGTGAGTGACGAGGGCGTGCGTAACATCTTCACTGAGATTGTGTCCTGCGCCCGAAGCGCTGAAGGACCAATCCGTGTTGCGGCACTCGGTCCAAGAGGAACCTTCAGTGAGCAGGCCGTACACAAAGTCTTCGGGCGCCAAATCACTCTTGTTGAAGCGGGCAGTATCAAAGAGGTTTTTCGTCTGACCGAAGTGGGGGATGCTCAGTTCGGGGTGGTACCGGTAGAAAACTCCTCCGAAGGGGGTGTCAACGCGACGCTCGACCTGTTGGTCGATACTCCGCTTCAGGTATGTAATGAAGTGGAGCTTCGAGTGAAGCATTGTCTCCTTTCTGGCGGCCATCAGGATACGCCTCGTGAGGTCGCGGGGCACGAACAGGCGCTCGCGCAGTGCCGCAACTGGCTTCTGAGTCACTACCCAGAGGTGGCCCTTAATCCTAAAGCCAGTACGGCGCAGGCGGCGCAGGTGGCGGCTGAGAATCCCGGGATTATGGCTGTGGCTTCCGCGGAGGCCGCATCGGTCTACGGGCTAGAAATCATCGCAAGCGATATCGCCGACGTCCCAGGGAATACCACCCGGTTCCAGGTTCTCGCAAAAAGCTCTCCACCAAGAACCGGAAGGGACAAGACCAGTCTGGTAGCAGCGAGCTCCGACGATTCGGGATCATTATTGCAGTTGTTACAACCTCTTGCCGAGGCAAGGATTAGCATGACTCGGATTGAGTCGCGGCCGACGCGTTCGGGTCTGTGGAAGTATTTGTTTTTTATCGATCTCGAGGGTCATGCAGACGATCCACAAGTTCGCCAGGCCCTTGCTGATATTGACGAGGCCTCTGCTTTTTTGCGGATTCTTGGCTCCTACCCCCGCGCGTCCTGACCAATGTCACAGATCGACGGATTGATTGCACACGGGGTACGCAACCTCAAGCCCTATCAGCCTGGCAAACCGGTTGAGAGTCTCGAGCGAGAGCTGGGTCTTGCCGATGTCATAAAGCTTGCCTCTAACGAAAATCCTCGAGGGGTTAGCCCCAATGTTGTAAATGCGGTTAACGAGGCACTTTCTTGTGCCGCGCGCTATCCAGACGGATCCGGCACCTCGCTTAAGTGCAAGCTGGCCGAAAGATTGGGGGTCTCTACGGAAGAACTGACTTTGGGCAACGGATCGAATGACGTGCTGGACCTGGTCGTCCGTGCGTTTGTTAATCCCGGTGAAGAAGTCGTCGTCTCCGAACACGCTTTCGCGGTTTATGTTCTGGCGTCCATGAGCGTCAACGCGCAATTACACGTTGTCCCGGCAAGTGGGTTCGGCCATGATCTTGCAGCGATGTCTGATGCTGTAACATCAAAAACGAAGTTAGTGTTTGTCGCAAACCCGAACAACCCCACCGGCACCTATTCCACGAGGGATACGGTGGAGAAGTTTCTTGCTGCACTGCCTCCGGCCGTCCTTGCCGTACTGGATGAGGCATATTTTGAGTACGTCACGAACGGAGACTATCCGGATGGGGTGACCCTGCTGTCACGATACCCCAATCTTATTGTTGTGAGGACGTTCTCTAAGGCCTATGGGCTCGCCGGACTAAGAGTAGGCTACGGGGTCACATCGAAACAGATTGCCGAGGTGCTGAATCGTGTGCGGCATCCGTTTAATGTGAATGCCCTGGCGCTTGCGGCAGCCGAGGCAGCTCTGGGAGATGAAACGTTTCTCGCCGAGAGTATTCAGCAGAACCTCGAAGGGTTGAAGCAGTTGGCTTCCGGGCTCGAAAAAATTGGTTTGGATTGGATACCATCAGTAGCCAATTTCATTTGCGCCAGAGTGGGGAGAAACGCGGGTCAGATCTACCAAGCGATGCTGGAGCGGGGTGTGATTGTCCGGCCGGTCGCCAACTATGGACTGCCTGAGCACCTGCGAATCAGTATTGGTCTCGAGAGTGAAAACGTCCGGGCTTTAAAGGTCTTGAGCGAGGCGCTCACGTTGTCAGAGGCCTGATCTGTGTCTCAGCAAAGCAAGATTCTGGACACTCTGGTTGTTGTCGGTGTTGGCCTTATCGGTGGATCGTTAGCAGGGGCGCTCAAGACGTCTGGTGCCGTCGAAACGATTGTCGGTTTTGGACGGAATCCGGAGAACCTAGAAACGGCTTTGGACCGGGGTTTCGTCGACAGTGTGACGACCGATCTTGCGGAGGCCGTTTCGGCTGCTGATCTTGTACTGCTGGCTACCCCAGTCGGCACGCTGGTTGAGCTCTTTCCGCAAGTGGGCGCATACCTAAAACCCGGGGCAATCTTGACGGACGCAGGAAGCGTCAAAGGTCATGTGGTTGACAACGCTCGGGTAATCTTAGGTTCGCATTTCCCGCAATTTGTTGCGGCACACCCGATCGCGGGCCGTGAGCGCAGCGGGGCAGCGGCCGCGGATATTGAGCTATTTCGCAATCATTGGGTGGTTTTAACCCCCTCAGCGGAAACCAATCCTCGGGCTATTGAGACGGTCCAGCAGATGTGGGAGCGCGTCGGAGCCAAAGTCCGGCTCATGGATACTGTGACACACGATCACATTCTTGGAATGACAAGTCATCTGCCACATGCTGTTGCCTACGCGTTGGTGGCGCAGCTGGGCGGCCTGGAAGGCATAGAGGACTATTCTTCGATGACGGCTGGAGGTTTTCTCGACATCACCCGGGTCGCTTCCAGTGACCCCGTCATGTGGCGGGACATTTTTGTCCACAACGCCGAAATCACGGCCGATCTGATTTCCGATCACCGGGCGGTTCTCAAACGCTTGGAAGAGCTTGTGCGTAATAAGAGTGCTGACGAGCTCGAGGCGTGGTTTGAAAGTGCAAAGAAGTTGAGGTCGGAACTTAAATCCGCCAGAACCCACAGGAAATAGAGCGCAGGATGCTCAGTATTACTTCCTCTCCCGTTCAGGCGCTGTCCGGCACTGCAATCGTCCCTGCAGACAAATCTATCAGCCATCGTTCCGTGATATTCGGTGCGCTAGCGGATGGCGTGACCGAGGTGACGAATGTTCTGACGGGTGAGGACGTCCTCTCAACCGTAGCGGCGTTTCGGAGTATGGGCGTCTTGATAGAAGGCCCCGATTCAGGCCGGCTGCGGATCTCAGGGGCAGGGAAGTTCGGACTGCAAGCACCCGGAAATGAAGTAGATCTCGGAAACTCCGGTACCTCTATTCGGCTGCTTAGCGGACTGCTCGCCGGGCAGCGCTTTCATAGCCGACTGACAGGCGATGAGTCCCTCAGGCGCCGACCGATGGGCCGAGTCGTCGATCCTCTGACAGCGATGGGTGCCGTCATTCAATCCAGCGAAGGCTGCCCGCCGCTCGATATTCGGCGGAGCAAAAGGCTGACCGGGATCGAATACCAAATGCCGGTGGCCAGCGCTCAAGTCAAGTCCGCTCTCTTGCTCGCAGGTCTCTATGCTGAAGGGGAAACATTGATTTATGAGTCCACACCTACTCGCGACCATACAGAGCGAATGCTGGCTGGCTTTTCGAACGGACAGTGGCAGGCAGGGTCTGCCATCCGAATAAATGGGGATATCGCGCTGGCAGGGCAATGTCTTGAAGTGCCGGGAGATATTTCTTCAGCCGCATTCCTACTTGTCGCGGCAACTATCTGTCCAGGGAGCGATCTACTGCTTCCGGGGGTCGGAATTAATCCAACACGTTCCGCGGTTCTTGCGATCTTGCGATTGATGGGCGCGGACATAGAGATCTCCTCGGAGCGTTTGGAGTCCAATGAGCCCGTCTGTGATCTCAGGGTCCGGTCTGCCTCATTAAGAGGAATTGATATCCCGGCAGACTTTGTAGCTAACGCAATTGATGAATTTCCCGTGCTCGCGATCGCTGCAGCCGCCGCGTCCGGAGTGACGCGTGTTCGCGGAGCAAGAGAGCTGCGCGTCAAAGAATCCGATCGGATCGCGGCTATCGTGCAGGGGCTCGGCACGTTGGGGATAGATGCCGTGGAGTATCTGGATGGGATGGATATTACCGGGGGCGCATTCGGCAGTGGCTCCGTTGAAAGTTTCGGTGACCACCGAATCGCGATGGCATTTGCCGTGGCTGGTTGTCTTTCGGATGGGACTGTAGAAATCCAAGAGGCAGGCAATATCAGGACGTCATTTCCGAATTTCCTTTCGCTTGCGAATTCGATTGGAATGAACATCTCAGAATCTCCCGGATGAGCAAGCCCAATCAGAACATTCTGGTTATGGCTATCGACGGACCCAGTGGAACAGGCAAGGGCACAATCGCGAGCCGGGTTGCGAGTCACCTCGGCTGGCACACGCTAGACAGCGGAGCGCTATATCGTGCCTTTGCCCATGTCGCGGCAGAGAATGATATTTCGCCCAATGACGCTTTAGGGCTTGAGGAGTTGATCAGAACAATCGATATCGCGTTCATTCAAACTAACGCTGGCTTGAAGATTTCAGCGGATGGGAAGGATGTCACCGACTGTGTCCGAAGTGAGATTGGTGGGAAGAGGGCCTCGATTTTCGCGAAGAATCCGTTGGTTCGACAAGGCCTTTTGGAAAGGCAGCGGCGAATGCGGATAGCCCCTGGACTGGTCGCGGACGGACGGGATATGGGCACCGTAGTGTTCCCGGACGCCTTCCTGAAGATCTTCCTCGACGCCTCAGCATCAATCAGGGCACAAAGGCGCTATAACCAGTTGAAGGAAAAGGGATTTAGTGGTACATTGCGCGGCCTCGAGAAGGAGATCGCAGAACGGGATGCTCAGGATAGAAATCGTTCAGCGTCGCCACTGATTCCCGCGAGCGACGCGATCGTTCTGGATACTTCTGGCAAGGGAATTGTTGAGGTCCTCAATGAAGTCGTCGCACTCATTGAAGAACGATTGTTAGAAGAACGATTTTCGGCCGATTGAGCGGTAATCGAGAAGAAATGCTAATTCGGAAACAGGACGCAAGAAACAGATACGGCAGATCGTCAGTTAGCTCAAAGATGACGCAAATATGACGTAAAAATTACCCACAAACAGCGCAGTTAGTGAAACAAGAAGTGAAGCAGTAACACCGGTGGCTGATTGATGATCAGCTGGAATTCATCTTTAACCAAACCGTCTGATGTTCGGGCGGTCTTCCCAGAAAATGTCAGAAACTTTTGAACAACTCCTTGAAGAAAGCTTAAAAGGCTCGGTCATGCAGACCGGGGCCGTAATCTCGGCCGAAGTCGTTGATGTCAACGGAGACTACGTCGTTGTCAATGCAGGTCTGAAGTCCGAGTCAGAGATTCCCGCGACTCAATTTCGCGACGCTGACGGAGCGGTCTCCGTACAGGTCGGCGACTTTGTTGAAGTTGCTATCGAGGCCCTCGAAGATGGTTTTGGGAATACCCGTTTATCCCGAGAACGTGCGAGGCGCGCGAAGTCCTGGGAGACGCTCAAGGTGGCGCATGAAAACGAGACCGTTGTCACCGGCTTTTTTACGGGAAAGGTTAAGGGCGGTTTTACGGTTTCTCTAGACGAAGTTAGGGCATTTTTACCTGGTTCTTTAGCCGATGTTCGTCCTGTCACCGACTCGGCCTACCTCGAGAATCGGGAATTGGAATTCAAGGTCATCAAGCTTGATCAAGCCAGGAATAACGTAGTGGTGTCACGCCGCGCGGTGGTCGAGCAAGAGATGCAGGAGGAGCGCAGTGCGCTGCTTGAGAATCTTGAGGAAGGTCAGGTGATTACGGGGATCGTCAAGAACCTTACTGACTATGGTGCGTTTGTGAACCTGGGCGGCCTGGACGGCCTGTTGCACATCACTGACATCGCCTGGAAACGCGTAAAACATCCGTCAGAGGCTTTGAACGTCGGTGATGACGTGACCGTTCGGGTATTAAAGTTTGATCGCGAACGCAACCGTGTGTCTTTAGGGATGAAACAGCTGGGCGAAGACCCTTGGGCTGACATTGCGCGGCGATACCCGGAGAAGACTCGAATCTTCGGCAAGGTCACAAACATTACGGATTACGGTGCATTTGTTGAACTTGAGGAGGGTGTTGAAGGTTTGGTTCACGTCTCCGAGATGGATTGGACTAATAAAAATGTTCATCCCAACAAAATTTGTCACCTCGGCGACGAGGTTGAAGTGATGGTGTTGGAGGTCGATTCAGATCGACGAAGAATTTCACTCGGAATGAAGCAATGCACCGGCAACCCCTGGGAAGAATTCGCTGCCACCCATCAACGCAACGACAAGATTACGGGTGAGATTAAATCGATCACCGATTTTGGAGTATTTATCGGACTTGAAGGCGGTATTGATGGCTTGATTCATTTAAGCGATCTTTCCTGGGAGCGCGAGGGCGAAGACGCGGTACGGGGCTTCAAGAAGGGCGATCAAATTACCGCCGTCGTCCTATCTGTGGATCCGGATCGAGAGCGGATTTCTCTTGGGATCAAGCAGGCCCAGGATGACCCGTTTAACGCTTTTGTCGGTGCACACTCGAAGGGTGCTTCGGTGAAGGGAGTGATCTCGAGCGTGGATGCGAGAGGCGCGATCGTGGAACTTGGCGACGGAGTGGAAGGCTATCTTCGCGCAACAGAATTATCGCGAGACTATGTCGAGGATGCGCGATCTGTCTTGACTGACGGCTCAGAGGTTGAGGCCAAAGTTACCAGTATTGACCGAAAAACCCGTAGGATCACGCTGTCAATCAAAGCGCTTGAGGCTGAGATCGAGGACAAAGCAGTACAGCAGTATAGCGGCCAAGTGTCCGCAATGACCTCCTTAGGTGATAAGTTGAAAGAAGAACTCGACAAGCAGGATTCCTGATCCTGAGGTCAGTTTCATGGTTAGGATGTGATGCAATGAAGACCATGACCAAGTCCGAACTGATCGAGCGGTTGTCACAGGAACAACCGCATCTTCCACCCCGGGATGTGGAGTTTTCAGTCAACGCCGTGCTGGATCACATGCGTCGCGCACTTGTTGCTGGAGACCGAATTGAGATTCGGGGATTCGGCAGCATTGGCCTTCGCTATAGAATGCCTAGAACGGGTAGGAATCCAAAATCGGGCGAGGCAGTGAGCGTGCCTGGAAAATACGTGCCCCACTTTAAACCAGGGCGACTGCTTCGAGAGAGGGTAAATCAGGTGTCCCCAGAAAGCGTCGACTCAACTCCTGACGGATCTGAGTCAGAGTAGTCATTACGCTTTCAGTTTTAAAACACCAGCAGGGTCTACGCCGGGAGACGGGTCGATGATCAAAAAACTGCTGTTAACGGTGCTTTTGCTTGCGACCATCGTGTTGGGGGTAACTTTTGCAGCGCAAAACCCCCAAGAGATCTCGCTTTCTTATTACTTTAATCTAAATTGGCACGGCCCACTGGTCACTGCCCTTCTGGGAGCAGTGGTGGTGGGTTTTGTATTAGCTGCCGTTCCTCTGTGGATTCGCTTGCTTCGGTTAAGACGAAAGTGCCGCTACGCCTCGAGCCCCGAAAAGGGTTCCCGTCAAACGGTGAAGTGATGGATCCGATATGGCTTCTACTACTTCTGCCCCTCGCCGGATTGTCGGGGTGGGTAGCCGCCCGGCGGACTCGATATCAAGGAGCCCCTCCTTCCGCGTCAAAGGCGCTCTCCGGACCTTATGTCCGGAGCATAAATTTTCTAGCCAACGATCAACACGATGAAGCGCTCGATGTTCTAACTAAAGCACTAGAAGATCATGACCAGTCGTTGGAGATCCAATTGGCATTGGGGACCCTTTTTCGGCGTCGAGGGGAGATCGAAAAGGCAACACAAATTCACCAGAGCCTGATCTCCCGTGCGGGCACTAGTCCAGAACAAAAAAGCCTCGTGCTTTTTGAACTTGCGAATGACTACTTCAAGGCTGGCTTGCTCGATCGAGCCGAGAATCTTCTTCTAGAGCTAGGTGTCACTGAGAATTTCCGTGAAGCCTCTCTGCGGCTGTTGGTACAGATCTATGAGAGCGAGCGCGAGTGGGAGCGCGCAATCGCTGCTGCAAAAGCTTTAGACAAGATTGCTTCAGAGGCTTTGGCGCCGCAGATCGCCCAATTCCAATGTGAGATGGCAGAGCGTGCGCTTGTTGCGGGGGACCATGCGGCAGCGAAAGACAGAGCCACTAAAGCGCTGAAACTGAATCGAAATTGTGCTCGGGCAATAATCCTGCGTGGCAGGCTAGAAGCGCTGTCAGGCAAACATCGGCAGGCGATCGCCACGTGGTCCAGGCTTTGCGTAGAACGCCCAGAGCTGCTGCACGAAGTCTCGAAGTTGGTTCAGACTAGCGCGGAAAGCGTGGATGATGACGTGGTCTACCTTAATTTTCTGCGGCGAGCGATTGTAGTCAGTTCAGATGAGCGGTTGCAGTTATTGTTAGCGGATTTGCTTTTGCAAATGAAGCGATCCGAAGAAGCCGAGGCCCTTTTGCGCTCATGGTCGGAGGAACAAGGCAGTTTATCCGGGTTGCATCGCTTATTAGAGATACGCGCGCGGAGTGATGCGACCGGCGAAGCGGGCGCCGATTACCAACTGATGCGCAAAGTGGCAGGTAGATTGCTCTCGGATCATTCTGGTTACGAGTGTCGCTTTTGTGGATTTCAAGCGAAGTCAATGCACTGGCAATGTCCGGGGTGTCGACACTGGGACACCACGACCCCGAGGTTAAATACCATCAAACTCTCTTAGCGAAGTGTGAACTATTTACCTTGAAGCTAGCTACCGAAAAACAGACTATGTCTCCTATCGCGATGAACGCGATGAATTTTTGGAAACAACCAACTACAAGGAGAGTAGATCATGTATCTGAGAAAACTTCGCCCAATGTCTGGGATCCTTATCGCCGCGCTGATGTCCTTTGGCAATGCGGCCAACGGCGAGCCCGTCGACATCAATCAAGCCGACGCGCCGCTTCTGGCGGAGAACATCGTTGGGGTGGGACCCGTCCTCGCTGGAGCAATTGTTGCTTATCGCATCGAAAATGGAGCCTTTCAATCGATCGAAGAATTGCTGGAGGTCCCAGGGATCGGCCCCAAGGTGTTGGAAAACAACGAGGAAACTCTGTTCATGGATGGAAAAGCCTACCAGAACTGATAGAATTCATAACTGGCGTTAGAGAAGGGTGCTCGAAAGGGCGCCCTTTCTTTTTGGCGAATAGGGGAAATTGGGAAAAAGATCCCCTGAATCTTTGGAGTTGCCCGAGTGAAAGTAACGATAGTTGGTAGTGGTTACGTCGGCCTGGTTTCCGGCGCCTGCCTCGCCGACGTCGGGAACGACGTGCTGTGTATGGACGCAGATCACGCCAAGATCGATGATCTAAAACAGGGCCGGATTCCCATCTATGAGCCTGGCCTTGAAGAGTTGATCAGTGCTAATTCGAAAGCGGGCCGGCTCGCTTTTTCAACGGATCTGTCGGAGGCGGTGCAATATGGGCAGATAATCTTTATCGCCGTAGGCACACCGCCCGATGAAGATGGAGCGGCTGACCTGAAGCACGTCTTGGCCGTAGCACAAGGAATAGGAAACGCCCTCACCGACTATCGGGTGATCGTCAATAAGTCCACAGTCCCGGTAGGAACGGCAGAGAAGGTTCGTGCCGAGATTCAAAGCCATCTCGATCAGCGTGCTCTCGATGTGGATTTTTCTGTCGTATCTAACCCTGAATTTTTGAAGGAAGGCGCGGCGATCGAGGATTTTCTCAAACCGGACCGAATAGTTGTGGGCACCGATAGCGAACGCCCTAGGCGTTTGATGCGGGAGCTCTATGCGCCCTTCAATAGAAGTCATGATCGCTTGATGTTTATGGACCTTCCGTCGGCAGAACTTACCAAATACGCAGCGAACGCCATGCTGGCCACCAAGATTTCGTTCATGAATGAGTTGGCGAATATCGCCGAGCGCGTCGGCGCGGATATCGAGACTGTCCGCCTTGGTATTGGCTCGGACCCCCGGATCGGATATCACTTTATCTACCCAGGTTGCGGTTACGGTGGATCTTGTTTTCCTAAAGATGTACAGGCTCTTGCGAGAACATCGGATGAAAACGGGTGGGAACCCAAGATTCTGAACGCAGTTGAGGCTGTCAATCAGAAACAGAAAACGAGTCTTGTCGAGAAGATCGTCTCGCGATTCGGGGACAGTTTGGATGACCGCCACTTTGCAGTCTGGGGTCTCGCCTTCAAACCCAATACAGATGACATGCGTGAAGCACCCAGCAGCGCCATCATTAGGGCGTTAACCAATTTGGGGGCAAGCATTACTGCATTTGATCCCGTGGCAGTTGAGGAGGCGAAAAAGACATTCTACGACCTCGACGGAGTGAGCTTTAGCGCAGACCCTTATAGCGCGCTTGAAGGCGCCGACGGCCTCATCCTCCTCACAGAGTGGAAAGCTTTTCGCAGTCCAGATTTGGCCCGTGTTCGGGAGATGCTGAGCGATGGCGTTATCTTTGATGGCCGAAATGTTTTTGATCCAAAAATACTCAATCAATATGGCCTCGATTACTACAGCATTGGCCGGCAACCGATTCTGTCAGATTAAGAGTGAATAGATCGATGGACCATGAGTTTTTGGGCCGGCTTCGCCCCAACCGCGTCTTGGTGGTTGGGGATACTATGCTCGACCGTTATTGGATCGGTGACGTCACCCGCATTTCCCCTGAGGCGCCGGTGCCTATTGTCAATATCGGAGACGTGAGAGAGTGCCCCGGAGGCGCAGGAAACGTAGCAGCCAACATCGCCGCTCTAGGCGCGGGGTGCGAGTTGCTCGCATTCATTGGAGATGACGATACCGGTCGCCGTCTGAGCGAGTTATTGGCGCAGGCGGGAGTGGATCGGCATTTTCACATTGACCCGCATGGGCGCACGACGGAGAAGCTCAGGATCGTTTCTCGAAACCAGCAACTCCTCCGCGCTGATTTTGAGTCGCGTCCTTCTGCGCAGCTGCTCGAGCGAAGCGTCGCCGACTTTCGGGAGATCAGTCAGACCGTCGACGCCGTTGTCATCTCCGACTACGGAAAAGGGGGTCTCGCGTACATCGAACAAATGATTGAGGTTGCCAGGAATCAGGGAATTGCTGTGATTGTTGATCCGAAAGGCGCTGACTACGGGCGCTATCGGGGAGCGACACTGGTTACCCCAAACCGGGACGAGTTTGCCCTGGCGACCGGCGTTGCGACGAATGACCCGGCATTCTTTGACACAGCGCAGTGCTTAGTTCAGCAGGGGGATCTGAAAGGGCTATTGGTCACCCGGGGGGATGAGGGGATGACACTGTTTCTTTCATCAGGCGAGGTCATCCATCAGGATGCCACCGCGCGGGAGGTCTTTGATGTCAGTGGGGCAGGCGACACTGTGGTGGCAATCATTTCAGTGTGCATTGCCGCAGGACTTGATTGGACTGATTCCATCAAGTGGGCTACGCGGGGCGCTAGCGCAGTGGTTGGTCGGTTCGGAACAAGTGTCGTCCGTCCGTCGGACTTAACCCTCGACCCGCAAGGGGAGGACTTGGAATGATCGTCGTTACTGGCGGTGCGGGTTTTATTGGTTCAAACCTGATCGCAGCACTTAACCTGCGGGGTCGCCGCGATGTTATTCTTGTGGATGATCTTTCGGATACCGCAAAAATTGAGAATATCAGCGACCTTGCGATTGCAGACTATATCGATAAGGAGGATTTTCAAAAGATTGTCAACAGTTCAGGCCTTTCGGCAGGGGTTGAGGCGGTGTTTCATCAGGGAGCCTGCTCGGATACGATGGTCAGTGACGGTCGATATGTCATGGAGGTCAACTTTGAATATTCGAAGAGCCTCCTGCGCGCATGTGCCGGTAGCCAGGTTCCGTTAATTTATGCGTCGTCGGCGTCTGTTTATGGCGCCGACGGGCCATTCTTCGAAGCCGTCGACAATGAACACCCGCTCAATGCATACGCGTACTCCAAGACATTGTTCGATCGGTTTGCTTTTGCAGAGGGTAGCCGTCCCGCATCGCAACTCGTGGGTTTAAGATACTTTAATGTCTATGGTCCACGGGAGGGTCATAAAGGGCGGATGGCCTCGGTCGCTTGGCATTTGACCCATCAGTATTTTGATTCGGGTTCGGTGCGGTTATTTGAAGGCTCGGGCGGTTATCAGGCGGGAGAGCAGCGGAGGGACTTTATCCATGTGGATGATGTCGTTAAGGCGAATCTGTTTTTCCTCGACAATCCAAAAAAGAGCGGGATCTTCAATGTGGGGACGGGGGATGCCGGAACTTTCAACGATGTCGCGTTGGCTGTAATTAATTCATGTAGAGAAGTCGACGGTGAGACCGGATTATTGCTTGAGGAGGCTCTCCACCAAGGACTCTTGGACTATTTTCCGATGCCGGATGCGTTGGTGGGTAAATATCAGAGTTATACCGAAGCCGATATCGGCCGCCTGAACGCGGCGGGCTTTTCAAACAACTTTCTTGATGTTGCGGAGGGGGTGGGTCGGTATGCCACGGAACTTTATTCCAAACTAAAGGAAGGAGCACATCGGTGATGTCGTCCTCATCGGAGCCCAAGATTCATCAACCATTGCCTGCGCCGGAAGACTGCTGCGTTATGGTAACTGGCGGGGCTGGATTTATCGGGTCGGCTGTTATTCGCCGTTTGATTGCTGATGGATACTCCACCATTATTAACGTCGATATTTTGACGTATGCCGGTAACGAGTCGACGGTTGCCCAGGAATCCGGATATTCAGGCTATCAACACGAGAGAGTCGATATCCGTCACGCCCGGGAGATTCGCGAGTTGGTCCATAAATACCAGCCTGATGCCGTTATGCATTTGGCTGCAGAATCTCATGTAGATCGTTCCATTGATGGTCCAGAAGAGTTCATCAGCACGAATATCCATGGCACCTATAACCTCTTGGAGGCGGTTCGGGCTGAAGATCAGGAGCGTGCCTTGCAGTCCGATGCGCTGACCAAAAAAGTTCGGTTTCATCATATCTCTACAGATGAAGTATTTGGCTCTCTGGGGGCCTCAGGTCGCTTTCATGAGGATTCACCGTATCAACCGAACTCACCATATTCGGCGAGTAAAGCCGCTTCTGACCATCTTGTCCGGGCGTGGGGTGAGACGTTCGGTATAGATGTCGTGATCTCTAACTGCTCCAATAATTATGGGCCCTACCAATATCCTGAGAAGTTGATTCCCGTCGTGATTCATCAGGCGATGGCCGGTAATCCCATTCCGGTCTACGGCAACGGCGATAACATTCGCGACTGGCTCTATGTTGATGATCACGCAAAAGCGCTTGTTTTGGTGATGAGTCAGGGTGAATCGGGGCGCACGTATAACATCGGCGGTGACGCGGAAAAGACAAATCTTCAAGTCGTTGAGACGATTTGTCGCGAGCTAGATACAGCTATCCCCCGCTCGGAAGGGAGTTATTTGGAACTCATTAGTTTCGTCAAGGACCGGCCAGGGCACGATTTCCGATACGCGATCGATGCCTCGCGAATTAAAGATGAACTCGGTTGGTACCCAAAGGAGCGATTTGAGTCTGGAATTCGACGCACGATTGAGTGGTATTTGAATAACCAGGAATGGGTCGAGGAGGTCGGAGGTAAACAGACTGCAGAGAAACGCCTCGGTCTTGGAGGTTCCAGATGAGAGGCTTAATTCTCGCGGGCGGGGCGGGAACCCGGTTGTCACCGGTCACGCAGGTCGTGTCCAAGCAGCTTTTGCCGGTGTACGATAAACCCATGATTTACTATCCGCTCAGCGTGTTAATGCTTGCGGGTATCCGGGACATCATGCTGATCTCTACGCCGGAGGACACGCCGCGGTTCCAAGAGTTGCTGGGGACCGGAGAACAATGGGGATTGAATCTCGCCTATGCGGTCCAGCCTTCTCCAGACGGTCTGGCGCAAGCCCTGATCATTGGGTCGGAGTTTGTCGGAAACGGGCCATGTGCACTAATTCTTGGAGACAACATTTTTCACGGAGATCAACTGGCGGATGCTGTCAGGCGAGCCTCCGAGTTGAAAAACGGAGCCACCGTTTTTGCCTACCCCGTGAAGGATCCCGAGCGTTATGGCGTCGTGAGTTTTGATAAGGAAGGGAGAGCGCACACGCTTGAAGAAAAGCCACAAAGTCCTCGTTCACGTTATGCGGTAACCGGGCTGTATTTTTATGACCACAACGCTCCTGACTACGCGCGTTCACTGACACCCTCCAATCGAGGTGAGCTGGAGATCACGGACCTTAACCGGGTTTATCTTGAAAATGGGAGCCTGAATGTTGAACTGCTCGGCCGGGGAACCGCATGGCTGGACACCGGTACACATGAGTCTTTGCTCCAGGCGTCAGTATTTATCGAAACACTCGAGACGCGTCAGGGGATGAAGATCTGTTGTCCGGAAGAGATCGCTTTCCGAATGAACTATATTGGGATCGAAGATCTTTCGGCCCTCGCGTCGAAGCTGGGGAAGAGCACATACGGCACTTATCTTCGTCAGTTGGTGACGGAGTACCAGTCGGGCAATTCATAAGGCGTCAACAGCACAGTGCAAAAAGAGCTTTTGGGTTCCACTAACACGCGTTACCGCGCCGATCCGCTCTATATCCCCGGCAGCATCGTCGAACACCGCTTCGTCATTAGTCAACTTGCAAAACGGGCGATTCTGGGAAGGTACCGCGGAACCGTGTTGGGGTTGCTGTGGTCCTTAGTAACGCCACTGCTACTGCTCGCTGTCTATACCTTTGTTTTTGGAACAATCCTGCAGGTCCGTTGGGTTTCCCAGAGTGGAGGGAATGCGGAGTTCGCGGCGATTCTGTTTTCAGGCATGCTGGTTCACGGAATTCTCGCCGAGTGCTTGACGCAGGCCTCCACTCTGATCGTCTCAAACCCGCAATACGTTAAGAAAGTGGTCTTTCCTCTAGAAGCGCTACCCTGGGTTACCGTGATAAGCGCATTTTTCCAAGGGGTAATTAGCACGGGCATTCTCTTGATCTACTTATTCCTTGTTCAGGGGAGTGTTCCTTGGACTGCCGTACTTTTCCCTATACCCCTGTTTGTCCTGGCTTTTGTCTGCATTGCGGTTGGTTGGTTAATCTCGGCAACAGCGGTGTATCTCAAAGACATTGCCCAGATGATGGGTCTGCTAAGTACGGTGCTTTTCTTTATGGCGCCTATTCTCTATCCCAAGACCGCCTTACCCGCAGAGTTCCAAAGCTTGCTCTATCTTAATCCGCTGACCTACATTATCGAACAGTTCAGGGCAGTTGTGCTTTGGGGCGAAACTCCGAACTGGAGTGGTTTGAGCCTTTATGGAATAGCGTCGGTTGCAATAGCCTGGGTTTCACTCGCGTGGTTTCAAAAAACACGAAAGGGATTTGCAGATGTCCTCTGATTCAGCAATCACCGTCAGGGGGCTGGGAAAAGACTACCGAATCTATGGAAGACCGATCGACCGGATCCGCGAGATGTATTCAGTGCATGGACGCAACTATCATTCAGTTTTTACGGCTCTCAATGACGTCAGCTTTGATGTTGCGCCCGGGGAAACGGTTGGGATTATCGGGCCGAACGGCTCGGGAAAGTCTACGCTTCTCGAAATGGTGTGCGGAACGCTGACCCCGACCCGGGGCACCGTAACTGTGAGCGGAAGATTAGCAGCGCTGTTGGAACTTGGCGCAGGTTTTAATCCCGCTTTTTCAGGGCGGGAAAATGTTTACCTCAACGCAGCGCTTTTAGGCATCTCAAAAGAAGAGATTGAGGAACGCTTTGAACATATCGTTGAATTCGCCGGGATCGGTGAATTTGTTGAGCATCCAGTCAGCACCTACTCGAGCGGTATGTATGTCCGGCTCGCTTTCGCAACGGCCGTAAATACAGACCCGGACGTCCTCATTGTTGATGAAGCCCTCGCGGTTGGGGATATCCGATTTCAACGCAAGTGCTTTCGTCTTTTCCAGGAAATGCAAAAAGCGGGAAGAACGATTCTCTTTGTCACCCATTCGGTGGATCTCGTTCAGGCCCACTGCTCGCGCGCAATTTATCTGAAATCCGGCGAGGTTCGGTCCAAAGGGGAACCCAAGACAGTGATCCAGGACTATCTGGAAGATCTTTTTGGATCTGAGGGCGCTAATGAAAGTGATGCCGCGAGCCCCAGAGAGCCCGAGGCATACCCGAAGAGCAAACAAAGCCGACCCGAGCAAGATCTACCGCGCGACCTATGCTCATCCAGACCCCTTTATAACCCTAACGAGTATCGTTGGGGCGATCGCCGAGCTGTTATTTTCGACTATGTACTCAGAAGTGAAGATGGCCCGATACGTGGTGGATTTGAGCGGGGACAGAAAATAAGCCTTAACGTTTCTATCAACCTAACTGAAAGCATCGACCATCTTATTATTGGATTTACGGTTAAAACCGTTGATGGTCGAACGGTCTTTGGGGCCAACACCAGGGACAGAAATGTCCAGTTGCCAGGGCTAGGCGCCGGAGAAAATCTCACCGTACAGTTCGGTTTTGTTTGTGCACTTATCCCGGGAGAGTACTTTCTCTCAATTGGAATCGCGCAGGACGATCAGAGCCGCGACAACATTGCTGTGGACAGGCGATACGATCTTATTCATATGCCGGTCCGTGGATCATCCGGAGACTTTGGGGTAGCCGATCTGGGCCTTTCGATTGGATTTCCAAGTCATGAATGACTCGCCTAGCTCCATCGGGTTTCCTGCTTCATTGAGTTCTGGAAACTTCTCTGCGGAGTTGCGTCGGACAATCAGTCTATTTCCAAATTTGCCATGGGGCCACGACGATTCAGGTCTTTTTGATGGGGCAGAAGATCTCTTACGGGCTCTTCGTCCGGAATCAGCGGGAATAGCTAGCTTACTCGCTTTGCCAGAGGGCGCGTCGATCCTGCTCTGGAACTGGGACGGGATTGCGCTGGGGCGCTATCTTCAAGACTCGGGACATCGGGTCAGATTTCACGATTCCAGGATTGGGTATCAAGAAGCCGTACGTTTGCTCTGTGGTGAGGAATCGATAGTTCCTCTCGCTGAGTCCGCCGCTGAGAATGAAGCACCTGATGCCGTTTTTATCGGTAACGCCGCCGCTGACTCTGAAGAGCTCTTCGATACTTTATCGAAAATTCTGGGAAATACCCTAGACAACGGGGGCATAGTTGTGACGTCCCCGTCCGCCTCATTGTCGCCTCCCGTCTCACCGACTTTTTTGGTCAAAAGTACTGACGACGACTCTTTAGGCCAAGAGTCGGTTCTGGTGCTACCGAATCTTGACTCCCCCAAATTATTGATCCGCGAGAACTTTCTACACGAGAGCCCCGGAGCATGGAAACATCTTGCCAGTTATCTCGATGAACTCGGCGCCCCGCGTTTTCCCGGTTCGGTTCCCATAAGAGAGGTTTGGTCGCTCTATGAAGAGCATCACAGGTTTCCGCTTGAGGAAGTTTCCAGAGCCCAAATACTGTGGAGACGAGACTTAGCAGAGCGCGACCCTGTAGCCGCAGACTTTATCCATCAAACCGTCGGCGGACGCTATCGGGAATTCTGGACTGAGACTCTAAAAAGACGCGGGCAACCGATCGTGGAGCGTCGACCCATTTTCAGCAGGACTGAGCAGGAACTTTGCCCT
>CENZ01204269.1_pt1 | contig 56766 bp, 48 predicted proteins | sample 361341 | NCBI WGS metagenome assembly CENZ01 (sample SAMEA2619782, study PRJEB7988) | marine metagenome | biome: marine biome (ENVO:00000447); feature: deep chlorophyll maximum layer (ENVO:xxxxxxxx); material: "saline water (ENVO:00002010), including plankton (ENVO:xxxxxxxx)" | depth 50 m
CCTCGCCGACAACTACAGCAAACTATTGCCGCACTTCGAGGCGCTGTGGAATCAAATCAGCGTTGTTGCCAAGAAAGAGAATGTTAGCGTGCCAGTCATTCTTGGGATGCTATCGGTGCATGCCGCCAGCATCCCAGAACTCGGTCTTGGCTCGACTGGCGCAGTCTGGAAAACTGGCTATGCGATTCTGGACGATGTAATTCTCTCCGACTACAAACAGACACTCCAAGGCATTGCCAAAACCGGTACCCGGGAATATATGCGTGCTCACATGGCACCTTTCATGCTGCAGGCGAAAACACACTTCGATTTGAATCAGGAAACCATGACCCAAAAATGGTTTAGCCGTGCAGTGAGCAAGCTGAAGGAAAAGCTCTATCAAGCGGGTTAGTTCATAGCCGATTTGGCCCATTCCTGCCTAAACTTCTGGTTTTCCGGCAATTTCGTTTTTGAAATTTTCATTTGCTATTGACTAGATCCTGCAAATTTTTGCCTATTTCCCGCTAATTTCAAGAAAAGATTGTCAATGAACGCCGCTGTGTTAGCTTGATTGCCTACTCCCGGGAGACAACATCGGGAGTAACATTTCTTAGTGACTCTTGGTGAACACATTTATCGGGAGGCTGAAAATCAGCAGAGAGCCACATTGCAAGACTTTGCTGAAAAAGGAAGCATCATGAACCAACCTCAGTATTCAAAATTTTCACCGATTACGGTGGCTGTGAAGAAAAACATCAGACAACTGCGATTGAATACCGGCTACTCAATGAATGAGGGTGCCCGCTTGCTTGGTGTATCGCGCAAGCAATTGGAAGACATTGAGACAATCAGAAACTATGGCTGTCACCTGGATCTGGAACTTCTGGCCAAGATGAAAGTGATCTATAAGACTTCTCTGGATGAACTGGTCAGCGACCTGCCGGAAGACTACCACTCAGACTACTACCAGCGTCCGCGTAAACGCGTTGGCTCCAGCAACCGCTGATCTCGACCGTCTGCGCGCGCGGCTAAGAGAGACCGGAATAGCTTAAGCGGCGGTCCCTGGAGCCTCAATCTGGTGTCAAATAGCCGAATGTGTCTGTTTTGTGTATACTTAGTGGTCATTTTCGCGCAATGAACGAGACAGTGTATTTATGAGTAATAAATCAAAAAAAGAGGCGGCCGTAAGCACTCGAGTTGATCTGGAAGAGCATATCGCTGCATTTTTGAAATCTGGGGGCAAGGTCCAGCAGATTCCTTCCGGAGTGAGTGGACAAACCTCCACCAGTGGGCCCAGACAGATCGTACTAAGCCACAAAACCAGCTCTTAATAGACTATTCGAAAGCGTTCCATTTAATTGGAGCGATTCAATAAAGACTGGACAAGTTAGAGCGCATCGAAAGCAGAGGGCAATCTTCCCTCTGCTTTTTTTTGCGTCAGCGCTATCCATCCGCGCCAAGTGAGGAACCAGCTGACATGAAACCAGGCAGGCTCTTGGGATTTTTTCGAGCTACCTCAGACTCAAAGCTGCGAGACTTCGTACCCCTTACCCTGCAGCAGCTGCACCAGCCCTTCTCCACCGATCAGGTGTGCCGCACCAACCAGAACGAATTCGGTGTCAGGGTCTTCAAACATTGCTTCAATCTGGGGCATCCATCGCAGATTACGCTGACGTAACAGTGAATCGAAGAGCGCTGGCGCGCGTTGCTGCATGTCGTCAACGAACAATTTTTGCAGCGCCCTCTCATCGCCATTGCGCCAAGCTGTGATCATCTCTTCCATCAATGCATTAGTATTTTCCAGATCCTCTAATGACAGCAGGATGAATTCGCTTTCATTGCCCTCGCCCATAGCGGCCAGAAAGCCAATCTGTTCCTCAATAGTCTCAAGCGCACCAATATCCTTGGCATCTCCTAGAGCCCGGGTATTGAAGAATGCATCCACACCCTGAGGGGTGAATCCGATGCGTTGAAATTCGAGAACCTGCAGCGTGGAAATAATCATGCCCGGCTTAAACTGCTCAAGCATCACCAAAGGCATGCCAATTGTAGCGGTGTAATCCTCAAGTGCCGTAAATGCATCTTCACTCAGCACGGTCTTTAAGGTACGACCATCGCTGTAGGTGAGCTGCTGCAACATCTGCGCCTGCACACTAAGATCGCTCATCGAAGAAATATCGGTTTCAAAGTAAAGTTCAGACGAAGCCTGATAGGCCTGCTCATACTCTTCTGGCAGGGGGTAATCGCTGGGGCGTAACAGGTGAACGGTACCTCCGAGATAAACCGTGTTGTTGCCGTCACTTACTCGCCACACCGAGGTCTCTGCCACGGAAACTCCACTGAGTAGAAACGTTGCGCTAAGTGAAAACAGTACAGAGTAGAGACGAATCAATCGTCGTGCAGCAGGGAATCTCATTCCACGACCTCAGTAAATTTACAGGGTTTGAACTTAAAGGTAGCATGCCCTCCGTTCTGGTAAAAGTAACCCCACATCGCTTCCAAGGTTTCGTCATCATGGCCAAATTACTGTTTCGAATGCGTCACGTGCCTGATGACGAAGCGCAAGAAGTGCGGGCGCTGTTAGAACAGAACAATATAGACTTTTTTGAGACCTTCCCGGGTAACTGGGGTATCTCCATGCCGGCACTATGGCTTAAGGATAAGGATCAATATGCAGAAGCACGGGACTTACTTGATGCTTATCAGGATGACCGGCGCCAGCGCGTGCAATCTGAATACCAGGCTAGCAAACAACGCGGTCAGGCCAAAACCACTTGGCAGGCATTCAAGGAATCCCCTATCCGTTTCATCAGCTACTTTACACTGATAGCTATCGTCCTATACCTCTCGCTTCGTTTTTTCCTCTCGTTTTAAAGTTTCGGCACAGGTCATAGGCTCGGAGTCTAGCTATAGTAAGCCAGGAATGCGGAAATCGGGCTTTAGTATACGCCTAAGCTCGGATACTAAAGACAAGGATCTCAGTCAGATGTTTCAGCTTGCGCTAAGAGAGTGATTTAGATTGTATTCCCAAAAATGGGAGTGAAGTTTCACTATGAAAGAGCGTGAGAGCTACCGACCATCTCGGTTTCGTCAGAATCATAGCTCGCATCTGACATGGGCATCCAGAAATCATCACAGGCATCAAGAAACCTGATAGCAATTTCACGATTTTGAACTCTTACAACTTGCACAGGTAGTGCAGGCATTGAGTCATCCCAAGCTTCGCCATGAATGCGTACATCCAGCTCCATCATCACGAAAAAATTCATCTCTTCGTCAAAAGTAAGGGAATGTCCGCTCGCCGACATGTCCTGAATATCGCCGGTAACCGTGCCCAGAAGCGGATGCTTCAAACTGGCCCAAAAGTCGACTTCGACTCGCCTGTGCTGTCTACGCTCAGTCATTTCCGATTGCCTGTCTTTCTGACATTCACAATTGTAGTTGAAATACTTCACAGCAATTGTTGAATTGCAACACAATCTGTAGGGTTTATGGCCTGAACGGCCAGTCATTAAAGGTATAGAGAATACAAGTGCAGTGCCGCTTTTTATGTGATCTCTTGCTCAATATCCAAATTGAATTATCCGCTTTACTCATATCAGTCAGTGTTATATAAAATGAGCAGGCTTTTGCTAGTGGTTCTAACAGGGAGGACCTTCTAGCATCCTTTGCTACCCTGGAATCGAAAGGAGGTGATCCCATCAATAGTCAATCTATTAAGGGAGCCTCCGGTTATTTAATCTGATTCGTAGTTTTAATTAGATTGGGTGACTGGAGGGGATAATCAACAGTGTTGTTATCCTTCGCTCCCATACGTAGACGGTCCTGCTGTCGTATAACTTGTGTGCACACTCGTTACATGGCAGCGGGATTTTTTATGCCCTGTTTTTTTCCTTTTTTGTATTGCCTGCAACCAGCTTGCGAACTAGTTGCAATCTATCGGACAAGACGAAGGAGCACAAACAAGGTGAGACTACTGGACGAGTGAAAACGTGGGTAAACAATCCTGCGGTGCGAGATACTCTGCCAGCACCAAAGCGTTTAACTACTAACGAGTTCCCAGGTAGCTCCTCAGCCTGGGAGGAAACACGCGCTTGGTAAGCATCTGCTGAAACTGCCACTGCTGGTCGGCACTGACTTCCCTGAGAAAATGTGTTTCCCCAGACTCCATTACCGCAATAGGAACACCGCCTCGATACAGCACGCGATTGCTGGCGAGGCGCGGTAACTTTCGAGTGGGCATGGTGAGATTAATGAGGTTTGCAGGATCTGTAGCCGCCAGGCAATAGAACGGTGCCGTAGCGGCCGTTTCCCGACTGCGCTTGAATTTTCGCAAGCTGTCGACGGTTTCCGGAAAAGCGAATTGTTCGCCTCCGACACCAGCAACAAATCGCCCCCCACGGACAGTGCCACGGAGCTCCATTTTTCTTAGCGTCACCAGCAGGATACGCCATGGCGGGGCCAGGGTTTCCTTATCAATGAGCGCGCGAAAAACCACACCCCAACGCTGCAGATAGAGCAATGCCAGGCGCTCGAGCTGTTCTTCGTCCAGCGCATTCCAGCGCGAAGGCTTTTGCTGTCCGGCCTCCTGCTCAAAAGTATCCAGCAGACTCCAGCGACCCGCATCCTCAACCCCAAACATCGCTTTACGACCCCGACGCTTATGGCTTGTCGGTTTCTTGTGATTAGGGGTGAGCAGCGCACGCAGACCGGTGAACGAATCGCTGCAAACCCGGCCAAGGCTCACCAACTCGGCCAGTCCCTCTTCCAGCTGGGTTTTTAAAAGCCCGGTACGACTCTGAATCTGGTCAAAAAAGCTGGCTCCATGTTGTTCCAGATCCGCTGCGATACAGGCAGCGCTTGCACTGGGTGCTGCGACTTCACCTTCGCCCAGCTGGGCCTTCGCGAGGGCTTGCCAGATATCCAGATTGGATCGGGCAACCAGACTAATGGGTGTGCTCTTGACCGGCCCAGCATTGCGCTTTCTCTGCAGCGGCTGGTTTTGTCGACGGTGATTTATCAGTGGCAGCACATAGCGACCCCACATCACCTTGCCACTGATACAAAAGACATCCAACCAGTTCGGGTCGTAGTTGGGGATGCGCGCCGGATAGATATCTGACTCCCAGCTGACCGCAGGCGCTGAAATGCCATCGAGCAGATTAAGCGTGTTCTGCAAGCGCGTCTGGCCATCCAAACCCGGTTCAGTGCTCCCTTCTGCTGGTTGAATCGGAATTAACTGCTGATGATCAAACAGATACTCTGTAAAAGTCTCCAGGGAAACCGGTTTAATTGCCTTGCGGTGTTGGTCGATGGTGTAGCGATGAATTCGCTGCAGCAGTCTGCGCTCGCACCATTCAATTGCTGCGCTTTCTGCAGAAACCATAGCCGCAGCGCTGATTGGAGTGAACTGCCCCTGAAAGGCAAAACCTTCCACCTCAAGCGCAGTTAGGGCAAAGTTAATGTCAGATTTATCAAGCTGTAGCTCATCGGCCAGCTGCTCAGCCGTCACCGGCCCAAGGCAGTCCAGTCGCCCACGCACGATTTCACGCAGCGCCTCTTCTTTTTCCCAACTCTCCGCCTGCAGAAATTCTGGTAAAGGTATTGCGGCCAGCTGATCTCCCCAAAGCGCTATGAAGCGCGGTAGGTACTCAGTTGCAATCCAGACTGGGTTTTTCAGTTGGCGCAGTAACACGATTCGGCCACTGTCGACCAAATCCTGCTGCCAAAGCACGTAATCCCCTTTCTTAAATTCAGCCGCTGTGAGATAGGCTGCAGTCATCAGGGCATCATGAAGTTCTTCTGCGTTGCTGACAAAGGGCCAGGCTTCGTCCCGCACCCGCTGAATTGCTTCTGCATCCAGCAGACTAAAATCCTTGGCCTCAGCCGGGTCTGCCCAACTGCGGTTACGTATCGCGTTGGTCCGACGTTCTTCAAACGGCGCATCATCAAGGAATGCATAGGGCCGTGCATTGATGATTTCCTGCGCGAATGGCGATGGCTCCCGCAGATCTTTAGCGATAAGCGTTAGTCTGTCGTTCTCGATCGCATCAATGAGCTGTTCCAATTCATCAATATCCATGGCTTCAGTTAAGCAGTCATGGATAGTCTGGTTCACCAGTGGATGATCCGGCACGTCCCGCCTGCCGGTGATGTTTTCCTGACAGGCGATTTGATCGGGAAACACGTGCGCCACCAGATCTTCCGCATCCATGCGTTGAAACTGCGGTGGTACGCGTTTGCCATTGCGGTTGCGCTGCATAGCCAGGGAACGGGTTGCATTCCAGCGCCATCTCACCTCAAACATAGGTGCATCCAGCATGGCCTGTATCAAAGTATCACGCACCGTTGCAGTCTGCAGATATCGATACACTTCATCCAATGGGAAGCTGTGCACCGAGCCTAGCGAGATAACAATGCTGTCCTCATTAGCTGCAGCTTGCAGCTCAAAGTTGAACGACTTGCAAAAGCGTTTACGCAGGGCCAATCCCCAGCCCCGATTAAGACGGCTGCCGTAAGGAGAATGAATAACTACATGCATGTCGCCAACTTCGTCAAAGAAACGCTCCATGACCACAGTGTCTCGGGTCGGCATCACGCCCAGAGCATTCATGCCACTCTGCAAATATTCGACCATCTGCACGCTGGCGCTACGAGGCAAGGCAATTGTATCTTCTAACCATTGCACTGCAGCATTCGCCGACTCGTTGATAAGCAGCTCGGCAATCTGATTACGTAATTTTGAAACCGACTGGGATAACTCTTGTGTGCGCCCTGGCCCTTCTCCAAACCAGAATGGAATTGTAGGCTGCATGCCTTCGGCATCACGAACCCGTACCTTTAGCCCATCCACGCGCAGCAGTTGCCAGGCGTGAGTGCCAAGAGTAAAGACATCTCCAGGCAAGGCCTCAAGCGCAAAATCCTCATTCAAGGTGCCGACAACAATATCTTCCGGGTCCAGCACCACCTGATAATCAAACATATCAGGAATCGCACCACCGTTGGTTAGCGAAGTGAGGTTTGAGCCACGGCGCGCCCGCACCTTGTTATTTATCAAATCAAGATGCAGATGAGTGCCACGTCTCCCTCTTCGGGTCGTATATCCTTCGGCGAGCATTTTTACCAGTGTGTCAAACTCTTCGCGGGCCAGGTCGCGATAGGGATAGGCGTTGGCAAAAAGCTGGAAGAGCTGATCCATATCCCAACCAAGGAAATCCTGGTCGCCGTCGCCCGCTATCACTGGAGATGACACCTCGGCAACAATTTGCTGCGCGAGAATATCTGCAGGTTTCTCTGGCATGATAATGCGATCCAGCTCGCCCTCCCTGATGCCTTGCAGCAGCGCGCTGGCTTCAACCAAATCATCGCGCGTGAGGGGGAACAAAATTCCCTTGGGGGTACCGTGCACGGAGTGACCGCTGCGGCCGACGCGCTGCAGAAATGTTGCAATGCTTTTGGGAGAAGAAAACTGCACCACCAGATCTACCGAACCGATGTCGATGCCGAGTTCCATGGAAGCGGTCGCCACCAGCACCTTTAGATCGCCGGCCTTTAAGCGCTGTTCGGCGTTGTGGCGATGATCTTTACTCATACTGCCATGGTGCGAGCACACGCAGCCTTCACCCAATCGATCACTCAAGGCCAGAGCCAGGCGCTCTGAAAGTCTTCGAGTGTTCACAAAAATCAGCGTCGTCTGGTGACTATTAATCAGCGTCACGAGCCGCTCATAAAGCTCCTCCCAGACTTCATTACTCATCAGGGCGCTCAGTGGTGAACCCGGCACTTCGATACGTAAATCCAGCTTGCGCCGGAATCCAGAGTCGACGATTTCACAGTCCACCGAATCATCGCTACAGTTAGAATTGCCCACCAGGTAGCGTGCCACCATGTCGATAGGCTTCTGGGTTGCAGACAGTCCGACGCGCTGCAGATGCTGGCCGCTGCTGCTAAAACAAAGTTGCTGCAGGCGCTCAATCGATAGGGCCAGGTGTGACCCGCGCTTGTCTCCCAGCATGGCATGGATCTCATCCACGATGACCGACGACACCGTGGCCAGCATCTTGCGACCACTGGCACTGGTGAGCAGCAGATACAGAGACTCCGGCGTCGTTACCAGAATATGGGGTGGGTTTTTCGCCATCTTCTGCCGCTCATTAGCGGGTGTGTCGCCTGTTCGCACCCCAATTCTGATATCCACCGGTGGCAGCCCCAGCAAGTGCAGTTGCTCAGCAATGCCATCCAGCGGCATATCCAGATTCTTGTGAATGTCGTTACTCAACGCTTTGAGGGGTGAGACATAGAGAACATGGACACCGTCCTCCAGCTGGTTGCGCAGCCCTTTCTGCAGCAGCTCATCAATGGCGCCATAGAATGCGGCAAGCGTCTTACCGCTGCCGGTAGGGGCCGAAATCAGGGTGTGGCGCCCGGCTTTAATAGCGGGCCAGGCCTGGGCCTGGGCCGGCGTGGGCTCACCAAACCTGGCCCTGAACCAGTTCCGGCAGGCCGGATGGAACTGGCTGAGAGCCTCTATCTGTGCCTGATCCTGGGTCAAGAAATCTATCCGCTATGTACTGTACAAACGTACAGGGTATTGAAGGGGGCAAAGGTTTTCAAGCGATGCGCAACAAGAGCGGCCAATTTCTCCGATTTGTTGTGTCACTGCATACCCCAAATAAATCGAGATTTTTTGGGATGACGATCCCGCGCTGCGCTAGCTCGAATTGACAAGCAGCGGCGTGCTGACTAAGTTTATAGCAAGGTATTTGTCGTAAGAAGTCTATGAAAGAGTTAAAGCAAGCCAATCTGCCCACGCGTGTTCGCGCCCGTTTTCGTTCTTTCTGGATTGAGAATCGCCAGTTTTTCCTGCTCCTCACTTGTATCGTTTTTTTCAAGAGTGCAATTGCAGACTTGAGCTCGATCTCCGGCGCGTCCATGCTCCCAACCTTGTTGGATGGCGATAAAGTGTGGGTCAACAAGCTCGCCTACGACGTAAAAATCCCATTCACGGAAATCTCTCTGGCCGAAGTTTCAGATCCAGACCGCGGCGATATCGTCATCATCGACTCGAAACGTGCAGGCAAGCGTCTGGTGAAGCGTATTGTTGGCGTGCCAGGCGATACTATCTACATGCAGAACAACACCCTGGTCATAAATAGCGTGCCGGCCAATTATGAAGTCCTGTCCCGTGACGCTGAATCCATCATCATCCAGGAAGAGTTGCCCGGCGGCGCCCATCAGGCAAGGCTCTCCAGCCGCTATGTCAATCGCTCTAGCCGCAGCTATGGCCCAACTGTGGTGCCGGCAGACCAGTATTTCGTGCTCGGGGATAACCGGGACAACAGCGCTGACAGCAGAATTTACAGCTTCGTGCCCCGCGGCGAGATAATTGGTCGCTCCAGTTCGGTGGTGTTCTCCCTAGACAGCCACAATAACTACCTGCCTCGTGGCGAACGCTTCCTGGCGGAGCTTGAGTAACTTACTTCAATTATTTCCCTCTTCTGCTGTAAGAAATCCCCCACTTGTCGGGTATTATTAATTGCGCGTTGCGCAATTCGTTATACGGATAAACCAAGCGGTATCCCCGCAAGGAAAACTAATGACAAAAAATAGGATTACTGGCACAGGCCTGCCCGGCAGATCACTGCTGGCCCTGGTTCTGTTGGCTGTTTTTCAGGTGTCTTTGGCACAAGATTATGTCTGGGCTCCGGACTTTCCTGTTGGCTCCGCACTGCCTGAGATAGCGGCTGAAGATCAGAATGGCGAACTGCGTCGCTTCGATGATCTAAAAGGTGAGAACGGCATGCTTTTCATGCTCAGTCGTTCTTTTGACTGGTGACCATTCTGCAAAGCTCAGCTCGTGCAGCTGACAGATATTGCAGACCAGTTTGAAGCCATGGGCATTTCCGTGGTTGCCATGACATTCGATTCGGTTGAAATGCTGAAGAGTGTTGAAGAAGATCAGGGTATTGAATTTACGCTGCTTCACGACGAGGACATTACCCACGTTAATCGCCTGGGCATCCTTAATGACATAGATTTTGAGCCTGACCATAGATTTTATGGTGTGCCGCATCCTGGTATATTTCTAGCTGATCCTGATGGCACCATTCAGGCGAAATTTGCCGAAGAGGGCTACCGCACTCGACCCGATTTTTCCAATGTGTTGGAAGCAGCAGCAGGAATCTAAGCCCCAAACGGCAGTTTAAAAAGCGGGTAGTGAAGGCTGCCTGCTTTTTTCCCAATACGACGACAGATAAGGCTAAAGCCAATAGAGAGACATGCCCCGTTAACTGCTCCTCTGCATGCAGCGGCTCTGCTTGCATTTAACTATTTGCCAAATTGTCGTCTAATAGCACTACAATAACTAATTAAACATTTAGTCCCTGCCTCGGTACCTGCATCTAGTGCTTCCTACTTTATTACTCTTTAATTCGCTCAGGCGAAATCGACGCCTTGCGGCCTGCGCACTGGCTATGGGTTTGTTTGGGTGCCTTTCCATCACACCGGCACTCGCCCAGTCGCGGTTTGAGATTCCTCGAATAACGGCAGCCCCTACTATCGATGGTGAGGTGCAGAGCAGTGAATGGCAGCAAGCCCTATCTATACAGATCAATATTGAGACTGAACCGGGTGAGAACACAGCCGCCCCGGTGGCAACCGAAGGGCTAGTCATGGAGGACGGTGAAACGCTATATGTTGCGTTTATCGCCCAGGACCCTGACCCAGACCAGATTCGCGCATTTTATCGCGACCGCGACCTGCTCTGGGACGATGACTGGGTTGCTGTGATACTGGACACCTTTAATGACGAGCGCCGAGCCTTCGAGTTTTATACCAACCCAGTTGGTGTCCAGGCAGATGATATTTGGGACGACGTGAATCAGCGCGCAGACGAAGCCTGGAATGCAATCTGGGATAGCGCAGGCCAAATTACCGATTTTGGGTACACGGTAGAGATGGCTATACCACTCAAGCAATTGCGCTTCACGCCCCAGCAAGGCTCGCAAACCTGGGGCATCAACCTGCGGCGCTATTACCCACGCGATCGCGAGACACAGCTTTCAGACATCCCGATAGATCGAAACGTCTCGTGCTACCTGTGTCAGGTAGCAAAAGCCAGCGGCTTTGCTGAGCTGGAACCCAGCATGAACCTGATTCTCATTCCCACTCTAGTCGCCGCTGCCAACGAGACCCGCGATCCGGCTAACGGAGAATGGATTGGTGGAGACGTCGATCCCCAGGCCAGTTTCGATGTGCGCTGGGGAATTACGCAAGACACTTATCTAAACGCTACCATTAATCCAGATTTTTCCCAGGTAGAAGCGGACGTGGCTCAACTGGATATTAACCAGACTTTTAGCCTGTTCTTCCCTGAGCGACGCACATTCTTTCTCGACGGTGCTGATTACTTCGACACTTTCCGTAATCTGGTTTACACCCGCAATATCGCTAACCCGGACTACGGCGCCAAGATTACCGGCAAGAATGGACCCCACACATTCGGCATATTGGCCGCAAATGATGAGACCACCAGCTTTATCATCCCGCGCAGCCTGAGCTCACGCATTGCCAGCCTGGGTGAGCAGAAGAGCGACGTGGCTATCGCGCGCTACCGCTATGACATTTTCCAGAATTCGACTGTAGGCGCCCTGGTAACAAACCGGGAAGGTGATGGTTATAGCAACCGGGTAAGCAGCCTTGATGCAACCCTGCGCCCCACTGAGCAGGACACAATCTACATCCAGGCCATGCACTCCGAATCGGAGTATCCCCTGCAAATCCAGGAACGTTTCAACCAGGCAGCAGATCTCAGCGATTCCAGCACGGTCATCGAATACCAGCATAACGATAGAAATTGGGACTGGCGCTTCGGTCACTACGACTGGGGCGAAGACTTCAGGGCCGACCTCGGTTTTATCAATCGCGTGGACTACATCTACCAGGTTGCCACGGTCGGACATACCTGGTGGTGGGGTGGCGACAGCTTCTTCAATCGCATTCGTTTCGCCGCAGACTATGATCGCACTGAGGATCAATCAGGTTTGTTGCTGGAAGAAGAAACCGAGTTTTTCCTCAACATGAATGGACCGCTTCAGTCCTCGCTGTTTGGCTTGTTTGGCGGCAGCAAGACTTACTGGAATGGCCAATATTTTGATGAGCAGTTCAACAATCTAAACCTCAGTTTCGTGCCCCTGCCAAACCTGCAAATAGGCATCAATATGCGGGTCGAGGACGTGGTGGATTTTGCCAATACCCGGCTCGGGCACTCCCGACGCTTTCGCCCCGAAATCCGCTATCAGTTCGGGCGCCACCTGCAGCTGGACCTGGAGCACACAATCCAGAACTTTGACGTGGATGGAGGCCGCCTGTTTACGGCGAACCTGACCAACTTCCGAACGACGTATCAGTTTAATAACCGCAGTTTCCTGCGCGTCATCGTGCAGTTGGATGACCGCGAACGGAATCAGGACCTCTACACATTCCCAGTGGATAGTGTTAATAAAGAGCTGACCACCCAACTCCTTTACAGCTATCGGGTCAATGCGGCCACGCGCTTCTTCGTGGGCTACTCAGATGCGGGCTTTCAGGACGACAGCCAGGACTCAATCTACCGGACCAACCGCAGCTTTTTCGCCAAGTTCAGCTACGCCTGGCAGCCCTAAGCCAGCCCACTCATTTCGTGAAAGCAATTTGCAGTTTTTACTGAACTTTGTGCAAACCTCTTCGTCTGCCCACCGTCCGAGTTAATAAGAAGTTATTGCGGACCTTGAGGCAAACACCATCATCCAATCGCTGAATAATCTGTCTAACGTGGACACTGAGCCGAGTCAGCTTGCCATGCGGCGCCGTCCGGGCGCTGGGTGACACTGATCTGGGCTCGGCAGTAGATCCGGTTTATACCGCCTACCGCGATAACGACAATGAACTGGTACGTCGAAGCGTGGTTCGCGTCCTGAGACGGCTGGAAGAATTCCCTGGCGCCCAGGACGCCATGCTTGAAATCCTGGACGACCGCCTGAACCAGGCAGACACGCAGTGAAGCCATGGAAGTCCCGCAAGACCTCGTGTTCTGACTAGCCCAACAGTCAAGCCCAAAGCTGTCATTGGCGTCGAGGGGCGGGTAAAATGCCCGTTCTTTTTGACCGACCAGAAGTAGGCAGCTTTGGGACAACGTACCCCCCTCTATCAGAAACATTTGGACGCAGGCGCAAAAATCGTCGATTTCGCGGGCTGGGATATGCCCATCAATTATGGATCTCAGATCGAAGAACATAATCAGGTCCGCACCGCGGCCGGTGTCTTCGATGTCTCGCACATGACCGTGGTCGACGTAGCGGGTAATGACGCCTGTGACTATTTACGGCATTTGCTGGCCAATGATGTTGCCAAGCTCGACGAAGCGGGCCGAGCGCTCTACAGCGCGATGCTCAAACCTGACGGCGGCGTTATTGATGACCTGATCGTCTATCGCACGAGTTTCGGCTATCGCGTAGTCGTGAACTGTGCGACCCGGGATAAAGACCTGGCCTGGATGCAGGAACAGACCACGGGTTTTGAGGTGACAGTGAATGAGCGGCCGGAGCTGGCGATACTTGCCGTCCATGGCCCCCTCTCGCTTGAAAAGGTCATTGGTCTGCTGGATGCGAACAAAGCTGAAACCGTGGGCACGCTGAAAAATTTCCGCGGCGCGGAGCTGGGAGACTGGTTCATTGCGCGCACCGGCTACACCGGCGAAAAAGGCCTGGAATTCATTTTGCCGGCTGCCGACGCGCCTGCCCTCTGGAATCAACTCCTGGCAGTAGACGTCAAGCCAGTTGGACTCGGCGCCAGGGATACCCTGCGGCTCGAGGCCGGCATGAATCTCTATGGTCAGGATATGGATGAAACCACCTCACCAATTGTGTCAAACATGGCCCAGACCATTGCCTGGGAACCAGACGACCGCGATTTCATTGGCCGAGAGGCCGTTACCGAACAGCTAAATCAGCAGGGACAGGGCGCGCTGCCAGCATTAACCGGTCTGGTTCTGGAGGAACGTGGCGTGCTGCGTGCCGGCCAGAAAGTGATCACTGACCAGGGCGAAGGCGTCATCACCAGCGGCAGCTTTTCGCCCACATTGAAGCATTCAATCGCATTAGCTAGAATCCCGATAAATAGCACTTCCTGCGAGGTTGAGCTGCGAGGCAAGCCTACTCCCGTGAGAATCGTGCAGCCCAATTTCGTGCGCTTCGGCAAGAAAGTATTCGAATAATCCGGCACACTGTCACAGCAGGCGCCCCATTTCAGAGGACTCCCCATTGAGCAAAATCATCGATGATCTAAAGTACGCTGCATCCCATGAGTGGGTCAGTGTTGATGACAACGGCATTGCCACCGTCGGCATCAGCGATCACGCCCAGGAAGCACTCGGGGACATCGTATTTGTAGAATTACCGGAGCCCGGCACCACAGTGAACGCCAAAGACGAGGTATCAGTGGTTGAATCTGTGAAGGCTGCTTCGGACGTATACAGTCCAGTATCAGGCGAAATCACCGAAATCAACGAAGCATTACTGGACGCGCCAGAAACCGTTAACGCCAGCCCCTACGACAACGGCTGGTTCTTCAAAATCGCCATCAGCGAAGAAGCCGATCTCGATGAGCTGATGGATGCCGAAGCCTATTCGGATCATTGCGACGACGATTAGCGAGCAAGCGCCGCAAAACCGTCCTAATGTAGAACTTTTGTGTGGATCAGGCGCAGTCTGATCCACCTTACCTATTGCTAGAGTGAAGCGAATAAATGTCTACCAAACAAGACTCTCTTCTATCAAATTCCAAAGCCGTGCGAAGCCTCGAATCCCTGCAACACCGGGGTGAATTTATCGAGCGCCACATAGGCCCGGATCAAGCTGGTATCCAGAGCATGCTTGATGAACTTGGGCTGGAATCACTGGACCGGCTAATTGAAAAGACTGTGCCTGCTGCCATCGCGCTAAATCGGGCCCTCGATCTGCCGGCAGCGATGAATGAAGAGACTGCGCTGGCAAAGTTAAAAGCAATGGCCGGTAGTAATCAGTCGTCACGCTCATTTATCGGGCTTGGTTACTACGACACCTACACCCCCAATGTCATTCTTCGTAACGTGTTAGAAAACCCGGGCTGGTATACCGCCTACACGCCATACCAGCCAGAGATTTCTCAGGGCCGCCTGGAAAGCCTGTTGAACTACCAGCAGATGGTGCTGGATCTTACTGCCATGGAGCTCGCCAATGCCTCTCTACTTGACGAAGCTACCGCAGCAGCGGAAGGCATGGCGCTCGCCAAGCGTGTGAGCAAGAATCGAAACGCCAACAAGTTTTTTGTGGATGCCGGCTGCTTCCCACAGACTATCGATGTGATTAAGACCCGGGCCGAGAACTTCGGCTTTGAACTGGTAATCGGTGGTTTTGATCAGGTCGACAAATCTGAACTGTTCGGCGCCATATTCCAATACCCTTCAATGCTGGGCGACGTTACGGATCTCAGCGAGGCTGTCGAGCAACTGCATAGCCATAAGGCAATCGCAATCGTAGCGGCTGACTTGATGAGTCTCACCCTGCTCAAGCCGCCAGGCGAAATGGGCGCCGACGTCGTGCTCGGCAGCACGCAACGGTTCGGCGTACCCATGGGTTATGGTGGGCCGCACGCGGCCTATTTCGCAACCCGTGATGATTACAAGCGTGCAGTTCCTGGTCGCATCATTGGCGTTTCAAAAGACGCCCGCGATAAACAAGCCTACCGCATGGCACTGCAGACCCGTGAACAACATATCCGGCGCGAGAAGGCTAACAGCAATATCTGTACCGCTCAGGTGCTACTTGCCAATATTGCTGCATTTTACGCCATGTACCACGGCCCAACCGGATTGCGCCGTATCGCCAGCCGCATTCACCGGCTTACTCAAATTCTTGCTATTGGCCTGCAGAGTAAAGGCATCAAACTTGATAACGAAACCTATTTCGACACGCTGACGCTTGCAGTTTCTGAAGACGAAGCCATGCAAATCGTAGAACGTGCAGGAGCAGCCAATATCAATCTACGGCTGGATCGAATCGCCAGTCATCAGACCATAGGTGTCAGCCTGGACGAATGTACAAGCGAAGCAGAAATCGCAGCGCTGTGGCAGGTTATTATCGGCAAAGAAAGTGCCTCACTTTCGGTAGCCTACATAGACAAACAGATAGAAACCGGTGCCGTGGGGTCAGTTGTCCCAACTAAGCTTGAGCGCAAAACTGCCTATATGACCCACCCTGTATTCAACCGCTTTCATAGCGAAACGGACATGATGCGTTACCTCAAGCGGCTCGAAAATAAGGATATTTCACTTACCCATTCCATGATTGCGCTGGGTTCATGCACCATGAAACTGAATGCAGCTGCCGAAATGATTCCAGTGACGTGGCCAGATTTTTCCAAACCGCATCCCTTTACGCCAGTTGACCAGATGCAGGGCTACCAGAAAATGATCCAGGAGCTGGAGCATATGCTGGAAGAGATTACCGGTTTTGATGCCGTCAGTATGCAGCCCAACTCCGGCGCCCAGGGTGAATACGCTGGCCTGCTGGCGATTCGAAAATACCTCGACGGTAGCGGCGAGACGCAGCGCAATATTTGCCTGATTCCCACTTCGGCGCACGGTACTAACCCTGCAAGTGCCCAGATGATTGGCATGAAAGTCGTGCTGGTTGCCTGCGATGACGACGGCAACATTGATATTGCAGACCTCAGGTCCAAGGCCGAAGAGCACAGTGAAGCGCTGGCGGCACTGATGATCACATACCCCTCCACCCACGGCGTCTTCGAAGAAGCGGTGAAAGACATCTGTCAGGTGATTCATGATCTCGGTGGCCAGGTTTACATGGATGGTGCAAATTTAAACGCTCAGGTGGGTGTAGCCAAGCCAGCAGAGATTGGCGCCGACGTCTCTCACGTCAACCTGCACAAGACATTCTGTATTCCTCACGGTGGCGGTGGCCCAGGCATGGGTCCAATAGGTGTGAAAGCACATCTTGCGCCCTACCTAGCGAATCACGCCTTGATTGAGTTGGAAGGTCCTAAACCGGGTAACAGCGCTGTTTCGGCTGCGCCTTGGGGTAGCAGTGGCATTTTACCTATTTCATGGATGTACATAACCATGATGGGTGCCGAAGGTTTGCTGGAAGCTACGCAAGTCGCAATTCTAAACGCGAACTATATAGCGGCCAAGCTGGCCCCTCATTATCCCGTGCTCTATACCGGTCGCGGCGGCATGGTTGCCCATGAATGTATTATTGATACGCGTCCACTGAAACAGGCCTCTGGCATCACCGAAGAAGATATCGCGAAGCGCCTCATGGACTATGGTTTCCATGCACCAACCATGTCATTCCCCGTTGCTGGGACCTTGATGATCGAGCCGACGGAAAGTGAGTCTAAAGAAGAGCTGGATAAGTTCATCGCGGCGATGATCAAGATTCGCGAAGAAATTGCGCAGGTGGAGTCGGGTCAGCTGGATGCAGAGAACAATCCGCTGAAACATGCTCCCCATACTATCGAGGATTTACTAGATGATACTTGGGAGCGGCCTTACACCAAGGCTCAAGGTGCTTATCCGATGGGTGGGAACATTGACTCGAAGTATTGGCCAAGCGTCAATCGAATCGATAACGTCTATGGTGACAGGAACCTATTCTGCGCCTGCCCGGCATTAGAAAGCTACGAAGAAGCTTAGCTCTTATTGTCTATGTGCGAGTTGCGCATCTTGCGCAACTTTTCCATTTGAGTCTGAATATTTTCCAGCCGCTCGTTGATTGCCCGTTTCGTAGCAATTATCTCTTCGTCCGGGGCCTCTTTGAATTCCTTGAAAGAATTAAAAAGTCTCGCTTCTTCTTTTAGCTGTTTTTCCCTGAAAGACTTGTAGCCCCTGACCTGTCGTCTGACGGCCAAACCGGGAACCAATACAATAGAGACGGCGAGTGTATAAGGTAGGCCCAACCAGAGCATGAACAGCACCTGGCCGTAACCTTTATACAAATAGCTCCATTCCACATTGACCAGAAAGACAGATACCAGAACCCCTACAGCACCAATCAGTGAAGCAAAGAACCAAAGCGTGTCTCCCAGGGATCCTATGCCGCCTGATCCGTCTGGGTTGTCTGGATTAAGAGAATATTGAATATGGGGGGCGAAGCGCAGATGCAGTGCAATCACTGAAATAATTGATAGCAAGCCCATGCCGGCAAAGAATCCCGACAAAAAGAAGCCAACGTAGATCATAGCGAGAGCGGGCACCGAGCCGCGTAAATCAGTCGGTACTCCTAGCAGGTGCCCGACGGAAATATTCAGCGTGGCAAAACCTGGCGGCAAGTCAGTGAATGTGAGCAAGGATGATTTGCTGCTATTCAGGCGACGACGAAACTGGGCAAAGTCGAATGATTCAAGCAGCAGTTGGGTTCGGCTGCTATAACGCTTCTCGCCGAAGGCCTGCGAGAGATTCCGCTGAAATATCTCACCGGGCGCTTTTTGCAGTAGCACATATTGCCTCGTGTCTGGCGACTCATAGTTAGCAAAAACATTTGTGCCATAGATAAAATCACCGGCGTGAATACTGGCCACCAGCCGCGGCCGCTGGTCCTCGGCATCTAACCGAGACAGTTCTGTTTGCTGGGCAAATTCGAAGCGCGCAACATGCTTTTGTAACTGCGCACTGCCTTGCGGCTGATTTCGATATCGCTCAACTCTGGACAAGTAGGCTGCATTCGCCTTAAGAATTTTCAGGCAACGACTTTGAGGTTCGTGCAGACACTGCGATAGGGTAGCAAGCAATAGTGCAAAGGCACGCTCACGCTCGGCGCGATCAGTATGAGTCGATTGAGTCTGGATGGAGCCGCGCTGGAAAATCACGGGCGCACCTACACTCATCCTTGAGTGGTGCAGAGATATCATCGCTGAGCGTTATCCTTATCATGGCAGCAATGTAAAAATAGGTCCGTAGAGGGACAAAAATCAGTCTAGGTCAAAAACTGGCATTTCGCCAGTTTATTACTTTGGCTTAACTTTGACCACAGTGCCGCTCACACTCACCATCATCATACCGCCTTTCTGGCCCACCACTTCATAGTCAATATCTATACCCACGACCGCGTTAGCGCCCATGGCTCTGGCATGGTATTCAACTTCCTGAAAAGCAATATCCCGGGCTTTACCTAGCTCGTCTTCGTAGGCACCTGCTCGACCGCCGACAATATCTCTAACGGCACCAAAAAGATCCTTGAAAATGTTTGCGCCTAGAATTGCCTCGCCGACAACGACGCCGAGATATTCTTCGATTTCTCGGCCCTGCAGTGTGTGCGTAGTTGAACGAATCATATGCTTTTCTCCTGGCTGTAATTGAGAAAGATCGAGTAATAAAAATTCCTAATCAAGGGATAACTGCTTCAGGTCGCTGACGATACGATGAGTATCCACACACCCAGAACTGAAACATTACCAATGCCAAACATCACCAGCCTATGCATCACATTGTTATAGCCAAGATGGATACAGGTGTGAATGACGCGTGCTGCGACAAATCCCCAGGCCAGTATCACCGGTGCGGGGTCGGTCATTTCCATTGCGATGTACAGAATACCCGCGCCATAGAATAGCACCGGCACCTCGAACAGGTTGGCAAAATGTCGGTTAGTTTTCTGAACCATGTCAGGAATTTCTTCGCCCTGAAACATGGAATAATAGCTCAGCGAAACGTCACCCTTGCGCACTGATGCCACTCGCTCGCGGAGCGTGAATAGCAAGATCACGAATGTAAGCAGGATCAAAAAAATAACGGATAAAGCATTTGTCATTCCTTTTCTCGGGTAGCAGTCCGGAGATGACTATTCCCAGGTAACTGTTTATTTGGCCTGGCAAGCAACGCTTCCCGCGTGGCATGTAGGACTCAGAGCAGTATAATTCGCCCTCGCCAGACAAAACAGACAAAACAGACAATAATGAAAAGTAGACTAACCCGCTGTAAGGATAATCGAGTGATTGCTGAAACCTACCAAAACCATATTGCCACTCTCCAAATCAGTTATGAAAAAGCGATTACGCATGTCGCGGCATCTCATCAACTGGACGGCCTTCTCATTCACAGCGGTAGCGAACACTACTATTTCGACGATGATCGGGGAATTGCGTTTCAGGCATTTGGCCACTTCCTGCACTGGATAGACGTCAACAGGCCAGATCAACTGCTCCTCATCCGGCCGGGTGAGACGCCCATTTATTTTCAGGTGATCCCCGATGACTTTTGGTATGAGCAGGCCATCGCCTCTGAGCCGGTGTGGGGAGAGTGTTTTAAGGTGGTGCGTGTAAACAGTTTGAGTGAAGTGGCGAAAGCGCTTCCTTCCGGGCAGTTTGCCTATTTAGGTGAAAGTAGCTCGCTTGCCGGCGCCATGAATATTGCTGAGGCAAACTGTAATCCCAAACCCTTGTGCAGCTATCTTGATTACTACCGAGCCTACAAAACAGAATACGAGTTGGATCAATTGCGTACGGCGAACCAGTTGGCTCTCAACGGGCACCAGGCAGCGCGCGACTGCTTCCTGGCGGGCGGCAGCGAATACGATATCCACCTCGCCTATCTAGGCACCTGCGGTGTGTTAGAGGATGAAACGCCCTATACCAATATCGTAGCGCTAGACGATAAGTCGGCGATTCTGCACTACCAGAATAAGCGTCGCCAGCTCGCGCAGACCAGCCAGGTCCTGCTGATCGATGCCGGCTATCGCGTGCGCAGCTATGGCTCTGACATTACTCGTACTTGGGTTCGCGATGGCGTGCATGCGAGCTTTGCAGAACTGCTGGTGGGCATGGAGGCGATCAAGGACAGACTGGTGGCCCAGGTCAGGCCCGGGATTTCCTACATAGACATTCACCGGCAGGCGCTTTCGCAGATCACCGAGCTGCTGCTGAGACTGGAGATCTGTCATGGCGAAGCGCCCGACCTACTGGAGCGTGAGATAACACAGTTGTTTATGCCCCATGGTGTGGGTCATCTGCTAGGAATCCAGGTTCATGATGTCGGCGGCCACCAGCTGAATCATGATGGCGAAACCCTTGCTCCTCCCGCTCACTCTCCCATGTTGCGCAACACCCGCGACTTGGCAGCCGACATGGTGTTCACTATTGAACCCGGCTGTTACTTCATTCCCTTGCTGTTGGAACCACAGCGCAGCGGAGAAAATCACCACAGGTTCAATTGGGATCTTATCGATCAGCTTTATCCGTTAGGCGGCATCAGGGTCGAAGATAACGTGAGGGTGACGCAGAGCGGCGTTGAAAATCTCACCCCGGGTACAAGTTAAGCGAGCCCTGTATCAAGCCAGCAAACGGTCTATTTGTGCGAGAAGTTTAGGTAAGGCAGAGCGATTGGCCTTCACTAGCGCTGCGCCTGACTGACCCATGGCTTCCCGCTTGGCCGGCTCGTCAAGAAGCTGTAGCAGTTGCGTCGACAGTTCGGTGGCATCCTGCACGGTACGAAGGGCATTCGCTGATTCCATCTGGGAGCAGATTTTCGCAAAGTTAAACTGGGAAGGGCCCACCAAAACCGGCAGCGCCCACGCCGCAGGCTCGAGTACATTTTGGCACCCCGTATCAACCAGACTACCTCCCACAAAGGCGATATCACCCAGACTGTAGTAAGCCATCATTTCACCCATGGAATCGCCCAGCAGAACCTGGGTATCCGCGGCCAGTGCCTGACCACTGCTGCGGCGTTGCAGTCGCAGACCTCTTTTTTGACACAGCTCTGCCACCCCCTGAAATCTCTCCGGGTGACGGGGAATCAGTATGCAGAGCGGTGATTCCACCGCATCCAGTAGTGGCAAAATCGCATCCAGCACTTTGCTTTCTTCGCCTTCTCGCGTACTGGCAATAACAATTACTGTGCGACCTGATGCTTTGATTGATGAAAATGGCTCAGCGTTATGCGACAGTGTGGTGTCAACATCAACATAGAATTTCAGGCTGCCCGTGACTTCAACCTTGCTGGCTTCAGCACCTAGCGCCATAAGACGATCGGCATCGGCTTGGGACTGCGCCGCGATTAAATCTATAGCTATTAGCATTTGTCGCGCCAGACTTGAGATGCGACGGTAACCCGCAGCAGACCTTTCCGACAGACGCGCATTGGCCAGTAGAATTTTAACGTTTTCATGTTTACAGGCAGCTATAGTGTTGGGCCACAACTCAGTTTCCATAATGATCACGAGCCCCGGCCTGATTTTTCGAAGGAAGCGCCTTACCAGAAATTCCAAATCGTAAGGTGCATAGACATGGGTCACAGCATCTCCGAACAGGCTGCGAACGCGTTCGGAGCCGGTGGGTGTGGTGGTGGTTATTATAATTCTGACATTGGGATTGGCGCTGCGTAAGGCTTTGACCAGTGGCGCGGCGGCCACCGTCTCTCCTACCGAGACCGCATGGATCCATATACCAGCTGAGGTTTTAGCGGGCGCCGTCGATTCTGTGGCATCTGCGCTCTTGAAAAGCGCGAAGCGTTCACCGATGCGCCGGCGATAATCAGGTGCGGCAAGGGACTTTCCATAAAGGCGCGCAACGATAAACGGTAACGCCAATAATAAGAGCAGGCTATAGAAGAGACGCCACATAACTTGGATTCAGACCTGGTAACCTGTGCCAAAAAGTACACAGTTCGCCGATGGGAAATTCAGCTTGATGTCGATATACTCAAAAGGCGTTCGCGAGGCTAAAAGGTAACTAATGACACTGCGCTATTCAACAGACATCGTCATCTTCGGTGGCGGGATTGCTGGATTATGGCTGTTGAATAGTCTGCGCGAAGCAGGTTACCAGGCCATCCTATTCGAACGCCACACCATCGGTGGCGGCCAAACATTGGCATCTCAAGGCATTATTCACGGTGGCTTGAAGTATGCGCTACAGGGATCCCTGACCGGAGCGGCCCAGGCCATAGCCGCGATGCCGGAGCGCTGGCGACAGTGTCTGGCCGGCGAAGGTGACATGGATTTACGTGGCACCCGAGTACTTTGCGAACACTACTACATGTGGTCCGGCGCCAGCATGCGCAGCAAACTGAAGTCTTTTCTCGGCAGCAAGAGTCTGAGGGGCCGGGTGGATACGGTACCCCAGGCTGAATACCCTGAGTTTTTCCAACAGGCATCCATCAAAGGCACACTTTACCAGCTGCCCGATTTCGTGGTGGATAGCGAGAGCCTGATAGACGTCCTGGCCGGCAGGCAACAGGCCCATCTTTTTAGCCTGCCCGACCAGGTCGTCGAATTCGGCAGTGATGGATTTTCTGATGCCAGGACACTGAAATTGACCCACCGCGAGCATGACATAGAAATGAGCGTGCAGCGCTTTATCTTTGCAGCAGGGGAAGGCAACAAGGGTTTAATCAATGCCGCAGGACTAGGCAAGCCTCAAACTCAGGTCCGCCCCCTAAATATGGTCTACCTCAAAATGCCTGGACTACCGCAGCTGTTTGTTCACTGCATCGGCGACAGTTTTAGTCTGACTCCCAGACTCACAGTGACTTCACATCGAGATGAGAGTGGTGAGACTGTCTGGTATCTCGGGGGTGACATCGCCGAGACTGGCGTGGGTAAGACCGATGCTGAGCAAGTAGATAGGGCGCGTCAGTTGTTAGACGAGCTGTTTCCCTGGATTGATGTGACAGCAGCCGAGTGGCGCTGCTTTACCATCAACCGGGCCGAACCCAAGGTGGAAAACGATAGCAGACCCGACGACGCCTACTTCACCAAAGAAGAGAATATCCTGGTGACCTGGCCAACCAAGCTTACGCTAGCACCGGCACTGTCTGACCAGGTTCTTGCTGACCTCCGCAAGGACAAGATTATCCCCTCAAGCGCTGCACCAGAAATCACCCTTGAGGCGATTCTCAAACCCGCCGTAATAGGTGCGCCGGAATGGCACCTGGGGACGACAGCATGAAGAGCGTGCCCAAGCGACAGCTGGGGTCCACCGGGATAGACGTTTCCTGCCTTGGTCTTGGTACGGTGAAGCTGGGGCGCAACCAGGGCGTTAAATATCCCCGGCACTTTGATTTGCCCAATGATGAACAGGTCATTGCTCTGCTAGACCAGGCACGCGGACTGGGAATCAACTTTATAGACACTGCCCCTGCCTATGGCAGCAGCGAAGAGCGCTTGGGCAAGCTAATGCAAAACCGGCAGGACTGGATAATTTGTTCCAAGGTTGGAGAAGAGTTTGAAGATGGCGCCTCACATTTCGATTTCTCAGCGCAACATACCCGTCACAGTGTCGAGCGGAGTTTGCGCCGATTGCGCACGGACTATCTGGACCTGGTGTTAATTCACTCAAACGGTGAAGACCTTGGAATACTTGAGCAGACCGACTGCCTTGAGACGCTACTGAACCTAAAAGATGAGGGCTTGATTCGCGCCGTGGGTATGTCCACCAAGACTGCTATCGGTGGCAAGCGCGCTCTTCCACTTTGTGATGCCTTGATGCTTACATTCAACGCGACTACAACGGCTGAAGAACCAGTCATCGACTTGGCCAGAGCGCAGGGCAAGGCAATATTAGTTAAAAAAGCTTTCGATAGCGGCCACGCGACTGACCAGCCGGGCGGCCCTGAGCAGGCGCTTGGGTTTGTACTAACTAAACCGGGAGTTAGCAGCGTGATTGTCGGAACAATAAACCCTGAACATTTGCGGAGTAATGCTGAGATCGCTGCTGAGGTAATCTTAAATTAAAGACCTAAGCACTGCGGCTGATACGGCTGCAGCTCAATCACCAACCCTGCGCATCTTTTCAACGATATCTGAAGTCGAGCAATTATCGAGAAACTCAAGCGCTTGTACCTTGCCGCCGTATGCAAGTACAAATTCACCACCCACAACCTGATCGATAGCATAGTCGCCGCCCTTAACCAGAATTTCTGGTTTGAGGGACTGCAGCAGTGTCTCTGGCGTATCTTCACTAAAACTGACAACCCAGTCTACCGCCTCAAGTCCCGCCAATACAGCCATCCGCCGTTCCAGGGGATTAATAGGTCGGCCTGGCCCTTTTAACCGCCGCACAGAGTCGTCATCATTTATAGCAACCACAAGCCGTTCACCGAGCTTTCTAGCTTCGTTAAGATAACCGACATGTCCGGCATGAATAATGTCGAAGCAGCCATTTGTGAAGACAATACTCTCTCCATGGGCTCGCGCATCCTCTACCGCAATGGCAAGCTGGTCTGATGTCATTACGCCCTGGCCTGAATCTTGCTCCCCCAGAATCGCACGACGCAGCTCTGGCCCGCTTATAGCTGCAGTACCAAGCTTGCCAACCACCTGGCCTGCAGCGATGTTGGCCAGTGCTGTGGCATCTGCCATAGTCTCACCCGCTGCTAATGCAGCTGCCAAAACTGATATCACGGTATCACCCGCGCCAGTAACATCGAAAACTTCCTGCGCTTTGGCAGGCAGATGCAGCTCCGGCGAGTCCGGGCGGATGAGTGTCATACCGTTTTCACCGCGAGTGATAAGTATGGCCTCTAGTTCAAGGTCACTGACCAACTGCATACCCTTGGCCACAAGATCTGTTTCATTTGCGCAGTGGCCGACCACCGCTTCGAATTCGTTCAAATTGGGAGTAATCAGAGTAGCGCCCCGGTACTTATCGAAATCTGAACCTTTGGGGTCGACAATAACCGGAATGCCATGATCTCTGCCTAGTTTTATTAGAGGTGCAATTTCCTGCAGAGCACCCTTGGCATAATCCGACAGAACCATCGCCTGGGTGTTGCTGATCTGTGCTTTTGCTTTAGTCAACAAACTGATTACATCTTGTTTTTCGAATGCTTGTTCAAAATCAGCTCTGATCAGCTGTTGATGCTGACTGATGACACGAAGTTTGGTGATAGTGGGCTTGTCGGGGCAATGGATAAAATCGCAAAGCACTCCTGCTGCCGTGAGCCGAGATTCAAGCTCAGTACCGCTCTCATCCTCACCTACTACACCAATTATCCGGGTCGCACTGCCAAGAGCAGAAATATTAAGTGCCACGTTGCCCGCGCCGCCAGGTCTGTCTTCCTGATTAGCCACCTTAACAACGGGTACCGGCGCTTCTGGTGAAATCCTGTTGGCACTGCCATGCCAGTAGCGATCGAGCATCACATCGCCGATGACAAGCAGTCTAGCGTCCTGAAAGGACGGCATTTCCAATTTCATTCCTTAAGCCCTTTTTCTCGTGTCCCGGTCCCAAGTACCGGTCTCATGTTTCGTAGAGATGCGGCAGATAATAACATAGGGTATCGAATCCGATATCGAACTTTTACCGTCTGGCGTGGGTTGCACGGCCAGCTTTGCTACAATACCGTCGGCAACTCACTACCTTAAAAGACCCTGTAATCCCTGACTGTGACCGACCCTACTCGCCAATTTGTGCCACTGGGCCAATTTAAACATCCGCGCTACTGGCCAACCTGGCTAGGGATTGGCTGTATGTGGGTGGCAGCCAATCTGCCCTACTCCCTGCAATTACAGCTAGGGAAGTTCATTGGCTTTCTGTCCTACCATTTCGCCTGGGGACGACGCCGGGTATGCGAGATAAACCTGAGGCTATGTTTCCCCAACCTATCTCCTGAGGAGCATAGGAACCTGGTACGAAAGACATTTCAATCCAATGGGATTGGCTTCATTGAGATTGCTATAGCCTGGTGCGGCAAGTTGGACAAATACAGAGGCATGGCCACTTTCCATGGCCTTGAGAACCTGGGGAAAGCAAAGGCAGAAAATAAAGGGGTTTTGCTGATTGGGCCCCATCTCACGACTTTCGAGATGGCTGGATTTCTCTACTCCTCGATTGGGGAGCTTAATGGCACTTATCGAGCCAACGACAAGAATCCTCTGTTTGATGCGTTTATGTACAACGGGCGCCATCGCGTTTATCCGGGCTTGTTTGAACGCAAGGATATCAGAGGTGCTATGCGCTGCCTGAAAAAAGGCGGGTTGCTTTGGTATGCTCCCGATCAGGACTACGGTGCCCAACACTCGGTTTTCGTACCCTTCTTTGGTAATCTCGCGGCTACGATCACTGCCGGTAGTCGCTTTGCAAAGTTCAATGGCTCTCCGGTGGTGTTTTTCAGCCACTACAGAAAGCCCGACAACTCTGGCTACGAAATACACTTTAGCCCTGTCCTGGAAGACTACCCCAGCGGCGACGATGAAGAAGATGGCAGAATCATCAACCGCTGGATAGAAGCGGCAATACGCAAGCAGCCCGACCAATACCTCTGGCTGCATAAACGTTTCAAGACGCCACTCCCCGGGAAAAAAGAAAACCCCTACAGCTCATGAGCTCAACAAACTGGCAACAATGGGATATACGACTACTGACAGTATTGGCAAGTCTGGCGCTGTCTGGATTTGCCGTGGCGTTTGCCTCTCTCCCAAATGACGATGCCTATACCTATATCAGAACCGCAGAGATCTTTCTCGAGCATGGTGTGGGCGCAGCCATATCTCACTACACCTGGGCCGGTTATCCGATTCTGATCGGCCTGGTGAGCCTCTTGGGCTTGTCATTGTTCACCTCTGCCTATGTTTTGAACGCCATATTCTTCGCAATACTGGCATACGCTTTTATTAGCATCGTGCGTCACCTCGATGACTCCAACAGGGTCGCTTGGCTGGCAGCGCTAACCGTGCTTGCCTATCCAGAGCTGAATGAGTATCGGGACATGGTGCTTCGTGATATTGGCTTCTGGGCCATGCTGCTGTTGGCCCTGTGGCGCTTCATGGTTTTTGTAGATACACGTCAATTTTCTCATTCTGTATTTTTTGTGCTGGCAATGATCGGGGCCATGCTGTTCAGGGCAGAGGCGGTTATCTATCTTGTGGCAATTCCCTTTGCGTTGTTTTTACAGAGCGACCGTAATACGAAGGAAAATCGCCGGGACTTTTTGAAATTAGCTGGATTTATTTGCGGCGTGGGAATACTTGTATTCCTGGTGCTTTTGGCTGCTGGAATCAATTTATTCTTATTGATATTGGAACTGCTACGCATCTATCAACCTTTTCTCATCAGCCTTTTTAATCCGGATGAGGCAGTTACAGCGGCTAGGGCAAATGCAATCTTTGGCGAGTATGCCGGTATTTTTTCCCAAGAATATGTCTCTGCGGTTATCGCTATAGGCTTAAGCGTAGTGCTGGTGATGACTTTGTTCTATACCATCGGTGGCCCTTTCTTCTGGCTACTGGCTTTTGGCCTGATGCGAAAGCACATTCGCTGGCATAGCGCGAAGGTGGTACCCATTCTTGCCGTATTGCTGGCAAACCTCTTAATACTGGTAGTGTTTCTGTACATCACCAAATTTCTTACCGGGCGCTATGCCCTTGTATTTGGTCTTATGGCCGCTACTCTGGTTCCATTTCTAGTCTCCAGCATTATAGAGCGAAACCGAGGCGGTAAGTGGGAGCAACTTAGCACTTATTTCCTGATACTGTTTTTCTTCTACTGCCTGATAGATTCCTATGTAAGTTTTGGCAGGTCAAAGGACTGGTTGCTTGATGCTTCAAGCTATGTGGAACTGCAAGCGGAACCTGACACGCAAGTGCTGACAAACAATCACACTATTGCCTACTTCTCGGGCCGGGTAGAAAACTATGATGTAATTGTGCGGGAGCTTAAAGCCCAGGATGTTTTAGATGTGGCACCTGGTACTATTGTTGCGCTAGAAATGTATTACGAAATGAGTCTGATGGTAGAGCAAGCGCCAGTAAAGGCATCCCTACAACTACTGCAGCAGTTTCCCAGTGCCGATCAGCCACAGATTGCAATCTATAGACGCGTGAACTAGCCGCCTAATAAGTTCCGGTCAATCTACCAGCGATCTCTCTCCGCACGCTTCGTTACCAGAACATTATCCATAATCAAATAATTCAGATCTGTCCCAAAGAACATATTGACGGCATCTTCTGGTGTGCAAACCAATGCTTCTCCGGGGCGACTGAGAGTCGCGTTAATCAGTAATCCGTGGCCGGTGCGCTCGTAAAAAGCTGAAAGCAGTCGATGGAAATCTGGACTGGTCTGCTTTTTTACCACCTGTGCGCGAGTTGTGCCATCGCGATACACAATGACAGGATACTTTTCCTGCCACTTCTTGCTCACGGGTGAAGACAGGCACATGAACTCATCCTGGAAATTGTCAGGCAGCATTTCTTTAGCTACTGTATCCAGAATACTTGGTGAAAATGGTCGCCAGTGCTCACGAAATTTAACCTGGTGATTTATCGCATCAAGGATACCCATTTGGGTGGGACTGGCGAGGATACTGCGATTACCTAGAGCTCTAGGGCCAAACTCCATTCTGCCGCGAAACCAGGCAACGATCTGGCCGTTCGCTAACAGCTCTGCTGCCTTGGCATGGGGATCTTCAAGTATTTCCCACTCGGGTTTTTCGCGGTAAATTGAACACGCGTTCACGCAGTCATCAGTGGTAAATTCCGGCCCTAAGGCCATACCATGATGAGGTTTCACCTCGATACCATGCTGCTTCACCGCATAGGCCGCTGCGCCAATCGCGGTGCCAGGATCGCCACTGGCTGGATTTACTAGAAGTTGTTTCACTTTGGGATGGGAGTTAAGCCTACTATTCAAGCGGATGTTTAGCGCACCCGTTCCGGCAACAGCAAGTCTGCCGGTTTCCTCCAACACATCGCCAAGGTAGTAATCAACCAGCTTAATCGTCATTTCCTCGTATAGCTTTTGAATTGCAGCTGCGTAATGCACATAAGGATCTTCCAGCAGATGTCCTGCACGGCGGGGACCCAGCATCTCCACCAGCCTGGCACTAAAGTAATGCCCTCGGGATTTCGCCTTATAACGACGCAAGCCAATGGTAGTAATCAGCCGGGTATCAACCTTGAACTTACCACCTTCGAAACGCGCTAGCTGTGACAGGTCATACTTTTCCGGATCACCAAAGGCTGCAAGCCCCATCACTTTGAACTCACCATCCAGAATTTCAAAACCGAGGTAATCTGTTAGTGCAGCGTACATGCCGCAAAGTGAGTCCGGGTTATAGAACTCTTTGATACGAACGATTTTGCCATTGTGGCCATAGCCAAGAAAGATGTTGGAGTACTCTCCCTTGGAGTCGTTGCAGAGGATTGCGGTTTTTTCTGTACTACCGGTCAGGTGATAAACACTGCTGGCGTGAGCGAGTTGATGCTCTATTGGCACAACCTTTACGTTCTCGTAGCGAATATGCAGCTTTTCAAGCAATCCGCGGAGATCTTTAAGGTGCCGCCGATAACGGCGATTGCCATTAAACAGACTGTCGACGCTGCGATCCGGTGCATACCAGTGTCGATAGGCATAGTGCCATCGCGCTTTACTGAACAGAGATACGGGAGCATAAGGTACGGCCACATGAGTGACGTCAGAAGAACGCAGCCCGGCAATCTGCAAACACTGTCTTGCTGCCAGGTAAGGCAACGCTTCCTTGGCGTGCTTACGGCGTACCAGTCTTTCCTCTTCTACTGCGGCGACCAGTTCACCATCTACAAACAGCGCAGCAGCAGGGTCGTGGCCAGTTGCGCCAGCCAAACCTAAAGTGACGTTACTCATAGACTTCGCTCTTTCTATCCCCTGCTTTTGCCAGCCACTGCAGCAAGACGCTCTATGATCTCTAAAGCGACTTGCGGAAGTGTGTAAAGTTCAGCCCGTTTACCATACTCTAAACCATTTTTGGACCAGCCTGAGGTGGGAAGGGTTTCTAACATGCCAAGCAGGCGCGAATTGAGTTCATCTTGCTGAAAAGGCTCAGCACACACTTCTCCGGATTGCGCCTGCTCTATATGAAAAGCATAACCACAGCTTGCAGTGGTGAGCACCGGCAATCCCGCAATTGTCGCTTCAAGTAAAACATAACCTGCACTTTCCATATACGCCGGGTGTAATAATAAGTCTGCGCCTTGCATGAATCGGGGAATATCATCACGTCCCGGCAACACCGTCACAAGATCGCTGATGCCCAGCTTACGAGCCTGTCGCAAATATCTGTTGGGTCTTCCCTGACCTACCAGAACGTAACGCGTACGCTGCCGCCAATATTCCGGTAAGGCAGCAATAGCGTGGAGCGCCCGATCCACACCTTTAATCTTGAAACCCGAGCCTACCTGCAGAAGTAGGACTTCGTTTTCAGTAATGCCAAGCTCAGCACGCATTGATGTGCGCAACTCAGGTTCACGGCTGTCTGCTTTCCTGTCTCCCTCGATACCCGGCGGGACCTGATGCAATCGTTCCCCGCACTTCGGGTAGTACTCAATGTATTGGCTGGTTTGCAACGGGGATAGGACCAGGGAATGAGCCTTACTATCAGCGCCAAATACCGCCTCTTCATACACACTGAAGTGTTTAAAGCGAGGAGTGTATTTGTAATAACTACCGCGCTGGGTCGCAGCCGTATGCAAAAAACAAGAATCAGCCGCGAAGTACAGATCCAGGTGTGGCATCTTATTAAAACCAATGACCAGATCGGGAGTACTTTTAGCGATCCGTTCTTCTACCCAAGCTGAATAACGACGATAGAGCTCTAGCCGGCTCAAAGCTTTGAAAGGTGCCAAAGTCACGTTGAACCCCTGCGGCTGTTCACCTTGCCAGCGCAAGGCGTAAACCTCAATCTCGTGCCCCCGACTTAGGCACGCCGTTGCAATCCTGAAGAAGTCTCGCTGTTGTCCACCATAAGGAAAATAGTGATAGATCAGAAAACAGAGCTTCATGATTCACCGTCTTGCATTAGCAGTCTTTCAAACTGCTGCCAGACTGTTTCTGGCTTGTGTGATGAAAAGCAGGGCGGTACGACTGCGAAAGGTTGATCCTTAAATTCATCAGTCACGCCTGGACCATTGTAGCCGCATACTTTTTTTACACAGGGCGCGCAGTTCAAGTTTGACTTCAAATGCAGCTGTTGATGGCCGAAGGTACCGGATAAGCCAGGGTTAGTCGGGCCATACAGCGACACCGTCGGCCTCGAGAGCGCTGCCGCCAGGTGGCCCAGGCCAGTATCCACTGCAATGACTCCTGCTGACCGATTTATCTCTTTGGCAATACCACTAAGAGGCAAACGATCTAAAACTTCTACCTGTTGGTTATCCTTGGCAATGAAGTCAGCGCGTTGCTTTTCTGACTGATCGCCCCAAGGAAGCAAGACCTTGAAGCCGTTTTCAGTTGCAATATGTGCCAGATGTCTCCAATAGTATTCAGGCCAGTGCTTCGTTGCCCAGGTAGTACCATGAAGAAATACAACCTGTTTGTGTTTGACAGGTTCATCGCTGCCATCAATACGTGATGTATCCAACCCATAATCTATTTCATTTTTGTCGTAACAGTGCTGCAGTGCACGGGAGAAAAGCTGTCTCACGCGATCCACCGCGTGTTCATCCCATGGCACAGAGTACATTTTGTTGTAGAAGAGTGTCGCCATCGGCTCGCGAATCGTGCGGTTACTCATGCCAATGGTAAGCCCGCGAGACAGACGACTAATTATTCCACTCTTGATCAGGCCCTGGGCATCGATTACCAGATCATAGTGCTCACTCTGCAGAGTATTTTTGAAGGCGCGATACTCGTGGTTGAGCATGGTCCGCATAAGACTGCGGCGCCAGCGCCGGATAGCAACCGGGATAACCTTATCCACAGCCGGGTGCCATGAGGGCACGTCGACAAAGTTTTCCTCAACCACCCAGTCGAAGGTCAGATTACGATGGGCGCGATGAGCATCGGTCACAGCTGGCAGGGTGTGAATGATATCTCCAAGTGAGGAGACTTTTACAATTAACACGCGCACTGCGGCATTTGTCCTGTGAATTAGTTTTGGGGTGTTGTTTCAATTAATTCAGCTACGGCGTCAATGGCCAGTGCTGGGCTCAGCTCATTGAGGCAGCGTAGATGCCCGTAAGGACATTCCCGCTTGAAACAAGGCCGACACTCAATGTCGGTAGACAGTAATTTTACCTTGTCAGCCAAGGGCGGTGTAAAGTCAGGCGACGTGGAACCATACATGGCTACAATGGGCTTGCCTAGTGCTGCCGCAACATGCATCAGACCCGAATCATTGCTGGCTACAACCCTAGCGCAGGCCAATAGATCGATGGCCTGTCCGAGAGTGGTTTTGCCGACCAGGTTTACACAGCGATCGAAATGGGCGGGTTCTATATCAGCCATAATTGACTCGGTGACCAACTGGTCACTAATTGAGCCAAAAAACCATACTCGCCAACCTTTGCTAAGAAGGCTGTTTGCGAGTTCTGCATAGTGTTCCGCAGGCCACTGTTTGGCTGGTCCGAATTCCGCCCCCGGGCAAATACCAAGTACTGACCCTTCGCCATCCAGGTGGAATTGATCCAGGACTTCGGCTTGACTTTCCTCATTCACCTGCAAGCGCGGATTAGGACAATCAGCCGGCGGCTCGGGTAATGCAGGATAGGCCAATGCGACAAAGCGCTCTACCATACGGGCGAACACATCTTTATCCAGTCGCCGCGCATCATTAAGCAATGGCCAGCGAAATTCGCCAACCCACGCCGTGCGTTTCGGTATACCCGCGTGAAATGGTATCAGCGCAGATTTGAAGGAATTCGGCAGCACAATCGCCTGTTGAAAGCCCTGCTTGCGCAACCCCTTGCCGAGTTGCCGACGCTTTCCAAGGTTCAGCTCACCATGGGAAAGATGCAGGTCTATGCTTTGAGCCACCTCAGGCATCCTCTCCAATAGCGGCCGCGTCCAGGCTGGCGCCATCACCGTAATATCTGCGGCTTCATGGCGCTGCTGCAATGCCATAAAAAGGGATTGCGCCATCACCATATCCCCAACCCAGGAGGGACCTATGACCAGAATCTTATAATTGCTCATTGAATCCATTGATTACAGAGTCTGGCTAATGTTCCTTTCGAGCGCCTATGACTAGCGCCACTGCAACACCGTTCATTTGTTAGAGCAGGTGCCTGGTGCGTGTTGTCAATTTTGCATATCAGGTGTGACCCTGAGCACCTCAGTGACCGTAGTCAGCCCTGCGGCAACTTTCTGGGCACCACTCAAACGCAAACTCAACATGCCCTCTTTATAGGTTAGCCTAAGTAACTCAGGCAGATCCGCTTTATCATCTGCAAAGCGAAACAGTGACTCGGTGAACGGCATCACTTCATAGATCCCTTCGCGTCCCAAAAAGCCGGTTTCGCGAATTTCCAGACAGCCTTCAGCGATCGCGGCCTTCTTCAGCAGCTTCACTTTCCATGGCAAGGTGAGTGTATCCCAAGCTTCCTGTTCCACCTCGGTGGTTTGCTTACAGTGCGGGCAAAGTACTCTCACTAACCGTTGCGCCATGACCCCTATTACTGTTGCTTTTAGCAGATAAGATGGTACACCCAGTTCAAGCAGACGCGTGATTACGGAAGGGGCGTCATTGGTATGCAGGGTCGTAAAAACCAGATGCCCGGTTAGCGCCGCCTGGATTGCCATTTCCGCTGTAGGCAAGTCACGCACCTCGCCAATCATAATGATATCCGGATCCTGGCGCAGCAGAGCCTTTATCCCATCGGCGAATCCCAGGTCGATGTTTTCCTGCACCTGCATTTGATTAAAGCTGTCCTCCACCATCTCGATGGGATCTTCGATCGTGCAAACATTTACTTCCTCTGTCGCCAGAGACTTGAGGGTGGAGTAAAGCGTGGTGGTTTTACCACTACCGGTAGGGCCGGTGATTATGACGATACCATGATTGTTTGAAGTGATTTGATTCCAGCGTTTGAAATCATCGTTCACTAGACCGAGCGCCTCAAAAGGCTTCAGCAATACTTCTGGATCGAAGATACGCATGACCAATTTTTCTCCAAATGCGGTTGGCAGATTAGAGAGACGTAGCTCGACTTCATCGCCGCTCGGGCTCTTGGTCTTGATGCGACCATCCTGAGGTTTGCGTTTCTCGGCTACGTTCATGCGGCCCAAAATCTTGAGGCGACTAGTAACCGCGCTCAGTGCAGTCATGGGCAAGGCATAGACCGTATAGAGAACCCCGTCGATGCGGAAGCGGATATTACCTTTCTCCCGCCGGAGTTCAATATGAATATCACTGGCTCGCTGTTCGAATGCATACTGTAACAACCAGTCAACAACATTGACGATGTGCTGATCATTCGCTTCCGGATCCTTGAGCTTGCCCAACTCCAACATCTGCTCAAGATTGCCAATACCCTTGAGCTGGCCAGCTCCCTGGGTTGCGCCCTGAATCGATTTGGAGACACTATAAAATTCGGAAGTCAGACGCTTGATGTCATGCGGATTGAATACCACTCGCTTGACCAGTTTGCCGGATGTGTGCGAAAGCACCGAAACCCAAGCATCCAGGTAAGGCTCGGCGCTGGCAATTATCACTTCCTGTGGATTGTCTGCCACCGCCAGAATTTGGTGGCGCTGGGAAAACTTGTAATCCATCACTTTGGTGACCTGGGCGACATCAATCTTTAGAGGATCGATGCGGAAATATTCCTGACCACACTGCGCGCTTAGAGCCATGGTCAAAGACTCAGCATCGAGCTTGCGGCCCGGATTCTGTTGATCGGCAATCTCCAGATCAGACAGGTAGTGAAGTATATGCTTGCTCCGATGGTCTGCATCATGGCGGTGCTTGATCGCAAGGTCGCAATCAGCCTGGGTAATTTGGGAATCCGCCAAGAGACCGTCCAGGGGACCCTGCCCCTGGCGGACTTCCTGCTTCCCCTGCCTCTGCTCTTCGACCGCCGCCATGTTTATTGCCCCAACCCAGATGCTGCCTGCTAATTCCTGCGGATTGATTTGAATCGCAGCGCTTTGCCAAACGTAAGACTCTGCCTTTCAGCAAGTTTAACCCTGCACCGACCAAAAACAAACTTTGTTACCCAAGCCCACAATTGAAAAGCCGGACTTCGAGCCCGGCTTTTAATAATCATCTTCGTGTACGCGAGGTATTGTTATTGCACGCTATTCCACAAGTTTTACCCATTCTCCAGCCTCAGGGGTGCCAGATGGGTAAAAGCCATTAAGCAAGCGCAGAGTTTCCTCGGGATAGTTGGCAATGCGGCTGGACTGTCCGACCACAGAAAAATCGAAGAATTCGCTGGCCTGCACGTACTTTATTTTCATTTCGTCGCCGAGCAAAGTTTCTCCGCGCTGAATCGCCCGAAATGTTCTAATGCTTTCCAATAATGCGGCGTCCACTGTCTCAATGTCAGTGCTATCTGTAACTTCACCTCTAAACACAAACACTCGCGGCCCAAGGTAGATTGCAGCGACTCGCTCTGGATTGCCCGATGCTGAGGTTGTTACGCCAGTATGTCCAAGTAGGCGATACTGTGACACTGCTTCAGATTTTTGCAGATCGGTGATTCCCAGCTTCTTTCTAAGAAAGACACGCGGCTCGATATTTTCCTGAAGCCGCTGTGCTTCTACACGCAAACTGCCCTTGCCAGCCATGACCGCGGTCACAGTGGTTGTAGTTTCACGTATGCCCCACTCATCCGGAAACACTAGGGTATAACCAAGCAACGTCTGATAATAGCGATTACGTGCGTCCTGCTGTTGCGAGGCGGCACTGGCACCAATAATCAAACCATCGATCTGCTCCCGAAATGCGGAGTCATCGCTCATCGTGACCTCGCCTTCTTCTAACTCGCCGACAGAGGCGATGGCTTGCTGCAGACGCGTGTCACTCCGTGGGTGTGTGGCAAACAGACCGTGATATCCACCACCACTGCCAGTTACCCGTCGGTTAAAGTCTTCCTGGTTCTTAAGTACGGTGACAACGTCAATCATGGCAGCAGGGTCATAGCCAGCTTCCAGTAAATACTCGGCGCCGAGGCTATCCGCCTCCAGTTCCATCTCGCGGCCAAAACCACTGAGACTGGTCTGGGCCCAAATTGAAGCCACCTCGCTAATCTGGGACCCGGCGTAGCCACTGCCCGTTGCAACAGCAGTGACAAATCCGCCCACTGTCGCAGCAGCATTAGCCAATGCGCCGCGCGCCTGCTGCTGCACAGCGTGGCGCGCTGTAATATGACCAATCTCATGGGCAACCACCGCGGCCAACTGCGCTTCCGTATTCATGAAAGTCAACAGGCCACGATTCACATACACATAACCGCCGGGCAAAGCCATCGCGTTTATGCTGGGGCTATCAATAATGGTGTAGGTATATCCGAGATCGGGGCGGTGACTCACTGCCGCTATTCGGTTGCCTACCTCGGTTACGTAGGCAAGCAAGTCTGCATCCTGATAGACAGGTTGACTTGCCAGCACCTTGGCGTGCTCCTCGGCACCGATTTCCTTCTCACGGCTCTCAGACATGAGAACGAGGTTTGGACCACCCGTGGCGGGATTCACTGCGCAAGAAGTTAGGACGGGCAAGATTACCGCCGCGTAGATCATCATCAGGAATGTTTTGGGGAAACTACCTAAGCACAGCAGAGTCTTCAATTCAGGAGATCCCAATTTGGTCATAATGCCACCTGTCTCATCAATGGCAGCCGGTTGGCTTGCCTAGCTGCCGTTTACAAAGTCTTTGAGCTGTGTAGCCAGTCTGTTACAGGCATTGGCTTCAACTCTTGCGATAAGTGGTATCGGAACCACCAGGGCGGGCAGATAGGACTGGCCTGTGGCGTCGGTGTTAATCGTTCCCACATTAGTAAGCGAACCGACATCCCAGACTCGAGCATCAAAGTTGGCATCATCTTCCCAGGTACCAAACCCGAAGCAGCCACCGCCTCCCGGTCCAATGGTGCAGGAAATTGAGCCTTGTCTATCAGTGGTTTCAGTAAACCCATCTAACCAGACGATATAGCGAATCCCGTATTCGCTCATTTTGGCTGCTACTACGTCTTCAGCCATCAACTGTTCAAGGTCGCGGGTGCGCAAAGGGGCTGTTCGCGGCTCAAACCAGGGAAACATCGCATCGATGAATTCCTGCTCGGGAACAATATTGATTGCATTATCACCGCGGGCCATGCGGTCACCCACACACTCCACAAATTCGCTACGTGTCTCGTAGTCACTGGCCTGGCGACGTCCCAGAATGACAACTGCTTCATCGTTTTCAATGCCAGTTTCTCCCTGTCTGAACTCGTCAACAGTAGTGCTTGTGCAGGCAGCAAGCAGTGCTGCACTGAACAATAACAGCGTCCTGGCGGAGGCAATGCTTACTAGTGACTTCATGATCAACCTCAGGCTTCGACCCACTATGTCCAGGACAACTTCAATTTACAGACTCGCCAACCAGTCCCGCACCTCTGGAACTTGGGTAAAGCTCAAAGAGAAGCTGGAGGCAAGGTCACGCAAAGCAACCACAGCAGCATCGTTGATGGCCGCCTCAGTAGTGCGGAACGTTTCTATTGGTGTCTTGCCGTAGGAAGTCAGGACCCAGTCGGCAATATAATCACCTTCAGCCGTAACCAGGCGCATATTGTATTTAATCCAAACTTCGTAAACATCGAGCTTGGTTTTAGCCGGTAGGGCTAGCTGGAATTCTTCGATAAGCGGCGCGAAAACAGCATCCACGCCTCGTCCCTCGGCGGCTTCCATGCTGTCCACCACCACGACTTCTTCGAACATGGCAGGTAGAACCGCATTAAACAGTTCAATGTGCGACTGCCCACTTTCGATGTTAAATTCTTCAGCGCCTGTCTCGGAATATTCCAGATAGGCGAATTCGCGCAAGGCATCATCGTAATAGACGGCGACGGTTAGTGGCAGTTTGCTGATGTTTGGCGTGGGGAAACTGCCTTCTATAGTCACGTTGCTGACACCACAACTCTCCAGCAATAGCACCGACAGGAATAAGCCCGCCCTTGTCAAAAGACGTCTGACTATTGTTTGCTGCTTTCTCATGTTGCTATATACGTTGCTCACGGTCTGCTCAGATGACTCGTGGTTGGCCAGCGAACTTCTATTGAAAGTCATTCAGTCCTACAAATGTACCACCATTTCGTGACGTGATCTCGCGCATCAAAGTCGAATAACGATAAACGCTTTGCTGGAAACGTCGGGGACCGGAAAAAATGGTCGGAAACCCGATGCCGTGGATGCGCACCAGTCGGTCACCATTGACGTCCTCTACGTTGATCCTGTCAATAGTTTGCAAAACATCCTGAATCGATCCGCCTGGCTGAAAGTCGTCGCCCAGCACGTAAATACTAATTTTCTTGTCCGGTGAATAAAAGGTATTGATTGCCCGTGTCACTCCCTCTACAGGGCTACTATTGCTGTATGGGTTCCAGTTTCTAAGGGTTTGGATAATCTGCTGGCGTCGCCCCGCCGTGTCGGGGATCCATTCACCACGATAGGTGTTGAACATGTAATCACCCATATCATTCATCACCTGTATGCCCTTCACCTCAGGATAGACATCAAGGGTGTTATCAATCACCTCGAGCATCTTGTTCCAGTTACCGGGCGTGTTATACATACTGCCAGAGGTATCGATGATGAATATGATGTATTCGCTATCAACCGGTACGCCGCCAATAGCATTGTTTTCCGGCGCTGCGACATTCGCGAGCAGGCGCTGCATCTCTGCTGTGAGGGTCTGCCTGGCGATAGAAAGCTTACCGAATTCATCGGTGGTTTCATCGGACAGCTGAGTCGATGTCTGATAGCGCCCCTCGATATCGCTGAGGTCCCGCCGCAGTCTGGCAATGCGCTCAGTGAGTGACGACAGCTGCTCGTGCTTGGCGTTGAGATCGCGATTCAATATCCGGGTTTCACCGCGGATTTCAAACAGCTGCTCCTGCAATTCATTTACTGAGGCATCAGATGGCACCTCTGAAACTTCTATCATGGTTGGATCTGCGGGCTTAACGATCATCAGCAGAATAATCATGGCCCCAAAACCACAGGAAGCCACATCCAGAAAGGATACGGTGAAGGATTCTGTTTCGGCGCGTTTACGTCTGGCCATGTTCTTGGTGTTGCACCCTGTAAATGGTGTCTGTAAGTCTCTGGTTTAATCTCAGAAGTTCAGTTTGTTGCGCAGTTCCCCGGCGCTAAGGCCAGTCATCCGATGGCGTCAGAAATGAGCCCTGTGTGTACTGCGCGAGTTGCCAATAGGCGGCAGCGGCGCTCGGGTCCCCTTCGAGTGGCATCAATATTATATTGACCGGAATTCCGCCAGGTAATTCCTCAACCGCGTCTTCAAACAATTCCATGCGCCTGGCGGGCGTGACCAGATTGTCGCTATTTGCCCGGACTCCCAGGGTAGGCAGCCCGTCAGTAATTAAAAAAATGTTATCTGGTGGCGGGTTCATATTAGCAACCGCTCTAAAAACCCGCTGCAGGTTGGTGCCGTTGTTCGGCACCACCGTCTCTGCGCTGCTTATCACGCCATTAAGCTGGTCCCGATCCGCCACCTCCAGCCACATTTCCGTGCTTCCCTCGAGCACACTGCCGTGTTCCTCGTTGAATTGCCAGATCTGATAGCGACTGGTGATGGGCAGCTGGGTTGATATCCAGTCCACCGTATTGACAACACGTTGCCATTTTGGCGCTGTTCGCTTTCTGTCGTCCGACATATTGCGAGTACGGATGATGTTTACCAGGGTGCTGTCTAGCATGCTGGCAGAACTGTCCATCAGGATGAGGATGCGCTGGCCACCGAGATACATGCCAGACAGATACTGCCGTTGGCCATCACCCATAAACTGCCGCACGCTCGAACCTTCCTGGTCCAGCGCGCTGGCCTGCAGCCGCAGCAGCTCTTCTTCCAGGGACTGCACGTCTGCCCGCAATCTGGCAATATCTTCTTCCGATGCCACGCTGGAGTTTTCCAGGGCGGCCAACTCCTGCAGAAAGGTATCAATCTGGTCCTGAATCTGGCGCGCCAGCCCCTGTGCCTCCACTACATCGTAATCCACATCGGAGAGCGTATTGCGAATTCGTACCAGGCCCAACTGCCCTTCCCTGATTTCCTCTTCGAGCAAATTGATCTCGGCCATAAGGTCGGGGCTGGTGTCGTCATCGGAAACGGTGCTGGCGTAATCCAGGATCAGAAAGATAAGAATCACGGCGCCAAATCCACAGAACATCACGTCCAGAAAGGACAAACTGATGGGATTAAGCTCGCGACGCTTGGACTTTGTATTGCTAGCCATCACTCACCTTTATCAGGGTCATAGCCTCAGCGCTGCTGCCGAATTCAATTTGGTCGCCAATACTCAGGCTGGTCTCGCCGGTGACGGATTTACCATTGACTCTCGAAACGTCTGCCAGGGACTGAAAGCGAACCTCGCCTCCGGACTGGTAAATGCGCCCAAGATCTTCTGGCAAGCCGGCAATCGACAGCAACATAGTGTTGGCTGAACCGGCATGGCCGTTTACCTCGGCCTGGTTTGCAATCTGGAGGTCCTTGATAGGCACTGCCCTGTGCTTAAACAGGACATGGGTCGGGGACACTGTTTGCGGTGCCTGTGACGAATTCGCTGGCTTCGATTTGGCAACCGGCAGGCTCTCTACCAGCTTGATTCCTTCATCCCCCGCGATAATGAGTTCCTGATGCTCCAGCGCACTTCGGCTCACCGCATGTTGATCCAGAACGATTAGTTGCGATTGCTGCGGTAGACTCGCCGAAAAGCCAGGCAAGGCTGCCATTGCTGGGCTTATCAGAATTTGTGTATCGCGCTCCGTCAGCATGGGCGCCAGCTGCTCATTGATTTTGTTGAAATGTCCGCCCAGGCTATTGATCAGGCTTTCCCTGGGCATCTTCGCGGTGTGAAGCGTTTCCCCCGCTCTGAGCTCAAGAATCAGATTGCCGTCCTCTGCTTCTGCTAACCAGCCCGGCAATTCATTGTAGAGCTGCTGTTCCGAATCGGCATTGTGTTGCGGATTAAATCGGCATTGCTGAATAAACATGCCGGTAGCCATCTGCATCATCAGGTCCATAAAATTTTGGCTGCCGACACCTGGCACCTGAATCGTAGTGCCTGCCTGCAAGTGATCACCTTGGGTATTGAGCCGGGTAACCACCGCCTGGTGTAGCTGTAAGTCGATGTAGATGATATCGCTGGGTGGGGCGGCGAGAGCCGCGGCTGCCACTGAAGAGTTAACAACACCACCGGCTTTAAAGGGGGTATGGTTCACCAGACCCAGTAAGATCGCGAGCTGTTGGCGGGTGAAGTTACCGGGTACGGCGAAAATCACATCGCCTCCGATCTCCGCCTCTTCTGCCAGATGCATCAAATGCGCGTAAGCGATGTCCGCGAAGTGTCTGAAGTTATTGCCGTGTGAAATCGGGTCCAGGCTCAGTTCATGCCAGAATTTATTGTAACTGTTGGTCGGTTGCAGGCGGGCCTGGCGCTCGGCTGCTTCGCCCAGAACAATGGACGAACCATCAGCCAGAGCGAAACCAGGGCTTTGTAAAATCACGCCAGTCTCATCACCAACATGGACGGCGCGATCATTGAGTTCGATAATCTTTACACTCATTATCTGGTCTTTGCCTCAGCTATTGCCATAACCCTTCCCGCTACGTCATCGCTTGATCTGGTACCTGCAGATGTCTAATCAGGCGCTCATCACAGTAATTCTGTGTATCCAAAACCAAGCGATCCTGCAGTAACTGCAGCTGATGCAGCAGGAACATGAGAAAAATGCTAACTACAAGTGCAACGAAGGTTGAGTTAAACGCCACACCGAGACTCACGGTCACACCTACTATATCTCCGCTTACCGCCTGGTAAGCCTGTCCCAGCGCAGTACCGATACCTCGCACCGTGCCAAGGAAGCCGATGGACGGAATAGCCCAGGCGATATAGCGCACGATCGACAATTCTGTTTCCATGCGATCCGCCTCAGTTTCACAGACATCTTTTACGGTGTTTGAAACATCCTGAATACTGCGCGTACTTTGAAACCGGTGGAGTCCTGCGAGTAATGCTCGAGGCAGGAGGAAATCCTGCTCCTGCTCTGGCAAGGCCTGTACCGGTCTTGCGTAGTTTCTCGAATCCTCGGGTAGGACGCTCATCCCTTCGTTAACCTGAACCAGGGTTCGATCCAGCAGACCACGTTGCTTAATAGTCTGCTGTGTCTTAAGTCCAATGATGAACGCAGCCCATAACATGAGCGTTATGCAGGCCTGCTGCTCAATGTCCTTTAGAATGACAAACACCGAACGCTCGGGCACAAAGTTCTCATCTATCTGTTGTTGTTCTGCCTGGAATGTCTGGATATCGTCGGCAATCGGGCGGATCACCGTGGTGTAGACCGCCTGCACCACGATAAAGGCAAAGACCAACGCCGCGAGTTGCACAAATGTTTCGTATAAAGAGCCTTGTTTCATGGCTTGTTCCTTACTCCGTATTCCTTAAGCGTTAATAGCGGCGGTTAGATATCTACCGGGAAAGAGACTCCCAGGTCCTGTGAAATTTGTTCCGTTGGCACAAAGCGGCCTGGCGATTCTTCATCTTCGAGCGCTTCTCCTGGTTCCCCTATGGCAGGCTCGTCCGAAATCGGGGGAGCAGCATCGTCGACAGTTTCAGCAAGAACAGCCTCTTCGGTCGCCTCCGAATTCTCCTCGCTTTGCTCAACCTGATTCTCAGCCGCCCAGGCCCAGCCTGCTGCAAGCAAAGTGAATAATAATGCCGGCAGTCTTATCCGCATTGCTCTCTGACTTATTTTCGTCATTTTCTCTTAATTACTCTTCCAAATACCGTGCTATGCGAAAGCCCACATCATCGCGCGGCTCCTCGCCGAAATCTCGAAACGATAAACGCAGTTCTGTGATCGCGCCATGTGCCCAACTTGAGCCCCGGATGGTATGGAACTGGCCCAACTCAGGCCCTTTAGGGTCCACTTCAGGGCCGCCAACAGCACCCACAGCACCGTAGTAATCGTGCACCCATTCTGAAACATTGCCCGCCAGATCAAAGATGCCGTATTGGTTAGGGGCAAACGAAGCGACCGGCGCGGTGGCAAAGTAGTTGTCGTTATAGTCGAACATCACTTCGCCGAGATAAGCTCTGACAGTAACGTCGGCGAAATTGCCCGCGTTTTCAGGTGGTGGCAATTGATCGCCCCAGGGATACTTGAGCACGTTACCGCTACCATCTGTGCGCGCAACCCATGCCCACTCTGCCTCTGTAGGTAGACGATATCCAAGGGCATCCGGGTTAAAGCCAATCACTTCTTCGCCCTCTACCTGGTAGTAGAGTGGCAGGCCTTCCTGCTCACTCAGCCAGTTGCAGTAGAGCGCAGCCCGGGTCCAGCTCACCTGAACGGCAGGCTGACCTTCATTATCCAGAGTAAGCCCCTGAATCGTGCCCGAGGAATGTTCGCTATCGAATAGGCGAAGCTCGGCGTTGGTTACTTCACGATAGGCCATATAGAATGGCCGTTCTAGTTTAATATCGCGCAGATTTTCATTAGGTCGGCGCCCAGCCTCACGGCGCGAAGCACCCATGGTAAACGAGCCCGGATAAAACAGCTTGAGATCTTGTCCTGCAGCAGAGGTTATTTCCGGTCTAATCTGATCCAGGCGCGCCTGCTCCAGCGACTTGAGGGTGACGCGAATTATCTGATCCAACCCAGGCCGCGAGGTAAATTCTGTGGTGTAAGGTACGTAGCCATCCTTACGAATCTCAATCTGCTGATTCGCCGCCATTAGTTCAATAGTCTGATTAGCCGCACCCCGGAATTCCCCATTTACATAAAGCTCTGCGTCCGGCGGCTCGCTGACTACGCTGACATTCGCCAGCACCGGGTCAAGGCGGACACTGATTTCACGTTCTTGGTTTGGCTCGGTGCGAACGCTGCTAGTAGACGACTGATAGCCATCCTTGAAGAAAGTAACCTGATGATTTTCGTTCGGTGTCAGCGCAACTTCCAGGGGCGTAAGGCCCTGAAACACGCCGCCGATGGTAACGCTGGCGGCGGACGGATTGGACCGTATGAACACGAGGCCATCGGCAGGCTCCAATGCAACCTCTGGCACCACAAAATCTTCACCGGCGATCACATCGAAATCTTCCTGCCAGACCTTGTGCCCTGTTAGCTTGAGCGTAACGTCACGTTGACCCTGCAGTAATTCTGCATTGAGCGGAGTGGTTCCAAAGATTTCACCGTCTACGATCACATCAGCGCCCGCAGGAGAGGTCGTAAAAGACAGTGTGGCCCAGGCTGGCTCAAGACTCGCCTCAAAACTCTGGGGAACCGATCGCCCCTCTATGGTAATAGGCTGCCCGTAGTCAAGGTAACGGTCCAGCGTAATTGTCATTTGGTGATCACCTGCCTCGACCGGAACGTCGGTCAGGGGAGTCTGGCCAATATCAACACCATCGATCTGAACTCGAGCACCTTCGATATTGGTGCTCAAGATCGAAACCAGGCCCGGTAACTTTCGCATGGTAAACGGATGTGTTTGAGCCTGCTCCGTTCCGACGATAAGCTGTGTGATCGTGTCGTGATAGCCTTCATTTCTTAGGGTGATCTCATAAGACCCTGTGCGCATGAGATAGCGCGGCCCTAGCTGAAGTGCAAGGCCTCCGCTGATCTCAACATCTGCCGAAATCGGATCGACTTCAACGAATACCGAACGTGCTGTCAGCACGAAGAAACCCGCTACAGTTGAAACAACGACGAAGGCCGCAACGATCAAGTGAAACCAGCGAAATTGATAGCTGAAATTACGCCCTGAATCTTTATGGGGCGTAAAGTCAATGGGAACTATCGGGTCAATTGTCCCTTTCCCTCCGATAGGTTTTTCGTTGTTCTCCATCGCACCGTTTACCTCTTAGTGGCAACTACGCGTTCAATACACTGGACCACGACAGAATCTGGAGTCTGACCAAATCCGACCGTGAACTCTTCCCGAACATCGCGATATCCGGGCCTACGACCAACCGCAACATAATTACCCGGCTTCAGTGCCATCGAGGTTTGTTCAAACTTGCCAAGGTCGCCAATCTTGAGCAGCGTAACCTCGGTAAACGTGTCGGAGATGAAATCAATATCGATAGGAACCTGTGAATTTTCCAGCAGTACCTGAAGCTCATCCAGTTGCGCGCTGAGCACCGGCCCGGGATTTTCAATGTCGCGGCCGATGAAGTAATACCGAAGGTTTTCTTCATACACATCATTTTCTGAAAGCCGCTCTGGTGCTTCGATTGCATTGACCAGTAGCTGGTTGAGCGTGGCACGTTGGTTGGCAAGCTCTTGGCCTTGAATCGCAAACAGCAAGTTGGCGTCGATCTCCAAAACCTGGTCATAGGCGTCTACCGCATCCTGCCATCGTTCATTTGCCTCTGCTGCGGTAATTTCCTGCTGAAACCCATTGATCTGCGCGTTGGCAACCTGAGTTTCGGTTTGCTGAATCGCAGCCTGGGCCTGTTGCTGGTTAATACCCATGGCTGCAGCGCGTTGAAATGTGGCGATGGCCAGTTCCGGATCATCTGCCTGGAGCAATGCATAACCCTCGGACATGATTGCTGAGAATTCGTTCTCTCGTATTTGCGCATCGATTTCACTGATGCGCTGCGGCGCGGCTTCATTGTAGCTATCCAGGCCCACAATCTGCTCGTACAGATCGCGGGCCGCCTCCAGCTCGCCATCATCAAACAAATCCTCTGCCTGATCCATCAGCGTCAGCACCTCATCCAGTACCTGTGCCCTGGCCAGCCCAATCTGGGCATCCTCGTTATCAGGCTGCAGCACCAGAGCAAGTGAATACCTATCCTGCGCTGTTTGGGTGTCAGAAGCAGTGAGGGCGTTTTCTGCATCAATAAGCAGTTGCGCCAGCACATTGGGTACAGACTCGATCAACTCGGCGAGTGCATTGCTCCCGTTGCTGTAGGATTCTGTAGCTAGATCGAATTCCTGGGTGCGATAGTACTCATCGCCTATCGAAGCGGTAGAGAGTGCCGCTTCGTAGTCTTCCTGACCCCAAGCCTCAACTTCAAGCAGATCCAACTGTCCCTGCAGCTCCAATAGCTCTGCCAGTACGTCCTGCGATTGCTTGCGCTGAATTGAGCGCTGGGCTTCTTCGAAGGGTGAGACGGCTGTTTCCGTAACTTGTGACACCGCGGTAGCGGACTGGGTCACTTCTTCGACGCGTCGCTCAAGTGGCAATTCATATTCCGTCACCACAGAGGGCAAAACAAAGACGACCGCAAGAGCCAAAATCACTAGAGCACCTAGCCCCAGCCACATCGCTGTGCTGGGTTTTTGGCGCTGTCTGGGAGCCACCTGTTTGGCATAAATGCTGGCGTCGGTGGGTTCCAGAGCGGATGGATCTGTATCTACAGAATTGTCTTCTGACATAACTCTTCTACGGGGGATTTTGCACTTGAAGATAGTTGCGGTTACAGCTCACCCATTTCAGCAGCATAAAGCTCTGCAAGAATCTCGCGCCACTGACCGTACTGTTCATCTACGGAACCACTCAGGGTAATGGTACGATCATCCAGATTAAGGACTTGGGGCAAGACCTCGTTCTCTAGCGACTGGCCAAGCTCTTCGAGCGCCTGCATATGAATGCGAGCCTCTGCCTGCTTGTCGAAACCACTCTTTATCAGAAACGCCCCGGCACCAACGCCGACGGCACCGCCCGCCTGAGTCGCATAATTACCTCCACTGCTGGCTGCGGCCAGACCACCTACCACGGCCGCCGCACCGGCAATGAATCTTCGCCGGGCGGAGTCACGCAACTCTCTGAGCGTGATAGTTTCCTGGTAGCTCTGTTCGCGCCAGGAATCATAGGGCAATCGCATCTGCCTAACATAAGTCGCGTAGTAATCCTGCACAGTGTCGATGAACATGAAATCGCGCTCACGGATATTGCGAATGCGACCCAGGATCGGGTCGTTTTCTGCAGGCAGAGAAATCAGTTGATATTCCCCCCGACGGTTTTGACCGAGATAAGCACCGAAGACTTCATCCTGGAACTTTTGGGCAAACAAAATTTCCGAAATCGTTCTGATTTCCTGAATTTCATTGTCTTCTATATTGCTCTGTCGATAGGCCAGCAGGTCATTGGCGATCTTGTTGTAAATCACCTGGAACGGATCGTTCTTCTGACGCTGCTGTGGGTCATAGCTGAACTGGCTGATAATCTCTTCATATTCTTTGGTGTACCACTCACGGCCACGCGAGTCTGATACCTTGACGCGAACAACCATAGACTCGCCATTTGATCGCAGAATGGTGCCATTAACCTGCACATCCATAGGGCTCTCACCGTTTGGCATGACCCGCACGATGCCCCAGTTGGCAGAGCGCTGAAGGGTCTCGGCTAACAGGTAAGGCGCGTAGCGGGATTCAGCTACCCGGATTTCACCGTTGACGGTGTCTTCTTCATCTTTATCGATCTCATCTATGCCTGGGTCAAAGACGGTGATGCCAACGTCAAGAAGAAAATCCTCCGGCACATTCTGGCTGTCTTGAACGACTGGTGTATAAGTGGTCGACTTTACAGTGTGCGTGGCGCATGCATTGACAAAAATTGCCAGGCAAACTATCACGACTGCGTGCTTAAATTGCAGGATCATTGCTCTTCACCAATACCCGTATAATTTCTATATTCTTCCCAGAGTGCTTCGCGCAACTCAGGATCCGGTTCTCTCATAGCCGCTTCTCTGAGCTGCCGTGCGACGACATCATCATCGCGCCCACTCGGAATATCTTCCGGGGGCGGGAAAGTCTCCGCTGGTTCGCCGCTGGAAGAAGAAGGCCTTCCGATGGCGGCAACAGCGCCTGCTGAGGCAGATGAGGCGGCCTCTTCCATGGTTTGCGGCTGTTGGCCGCCGCCAGCAGCACCACCGGCTGAACCCCCATCTCCACCTATCGCGACAGAACCTGCTTCGTTGCTTTCATTCTGGGCACGCTCTCTTTCCCCGAGGATGAATCCATCGAAAGTCTCGTAGCCGCGGCGCAAACGCTCATCGAGAATGGCAGCGCGTTCCGCGGTAGTCGCCGCGCCTGCACCAGTTGAAACTTGCTGCGATGACCCATCTGAAGCCCCCGATGGCAGAGAATCTAGTCCATAATCCCCACCCGGCCTTCTTAAAGCGCCATTTCTTGAAGATTGCATCCCACTTTGTCCATTTTGCAGGTCGCCAGTAGAAGAATCTCTCCCACCGGCGTCTCCGCCCTGCTGCTCGCCCGGAAATCGGGAATCTGTGCCAGCACCCTGGCCAGCGGATTCCTGGCCTCCGCCGCTGGCTTGCTGAACACCCGCGGAATCGCCTGTTTGCGCGTCCTGACCTCCACTTTGGCTCGCGCCTGCGCCCTGGCTTGCACTACTTGACGATGAAGAAGCCCCAGGAAAAGACGCTGTGGGCATTGATGCCCCACCTGAGGAAGAACTGCTGCTTGAAGATGAACCACTCGCAGATTGCGCACCAGACGCTGAACTGGACTGAGAGCTGGACTGAGAACCAGAGGAGCTGCTCTGCCGTTGGCTTTGCTGCTGGCTTGAGCTTGACTGCGATGAAGGTGAAGGCAGCTGAGGCGTCGACGGGCGCGAGCTACTCGAGCTGGACGGTGAGGGCATGCTCGGCGCACTGCTGGAACTGGATGACTGAGAAGGAGGCATCGGCATGCTGGAGCTAGACTGGCTCTGGCTAGCAGATTGGCAAGCCACCAGGATCACACCTATCCCACCGGCTAACGCTAACTTGAATAGATTCATTGATCTCTCACTACAGGATTGCGCTCATTTGATTTCGCATTTTGTCGTTCATTCGACGCATTTAACTGAATTTGGCGTCTTTTTCGCCGCGGTCCTGAGGGGGTTTTCAGGGCACTTTTCATCACGCCTTTCAGGACTCTGATCAACGCCGGTAAACAGCTGATTAGCGCTGCCTGATTGCGTTTAGCCTGCCACCATGGGCACCGCTGTGCGTCCGGCCCCTCGCCCGCATACGCACCGGCTTGTTATACGTTCAAATTGGCAGAAACCCCCTTAATCCTTGCTGAATGGTGTACGAATCGTTCTTAAGATCGTACCCCTAACAGCGCTAAATTAGTACCAATACCGGACCCGAAAGCGGTTACCTTCGGTAGTTACAGGGACCCCGTCTACGAGGATTGGACGGAAGGTAAGATCGCGCATTGTCCGACTCACGTTGCCAATCCGGATGATGTTGTCTTCGTTCTCGTCACTAAGAACCTGTACCGACCTTACAGAACCATTACGAGTTACCGTGAACATAAGATCAGCGTAATCAACCCTCAGTGAGGCACGCCCCTCACCTTTGGCGCTGCCACGGCCCATCCTGCGAGGCTGCCTGTCAATCACCGGTATAGGTACGACCGTGCCGAACAGTTTTTTTCGCGTGGCTGCGCCGTCTTCTTGCACCGCCAATAGATTCCAGGCTGTCTGGTAAACCTCGCCAGCGCGACGACGCTGTTCATAGATGAGGTACCAGTCGGCCAGGTTGGTCAAGGCCTCGGCGAGCAGATTTACATCTTCGCCCTGCTCGTAGTGAGTCACAATCTCGCGCAGGGCCCCTTCACCGGCACTGAAGCCGGCAGGCTCTGTTGAATAGCGTTCATTGAGGAGCTGCGCCAGCAATTCCTGGCTGGTTCTAAACTCTGTGTTATCGACCTGGTTGAGCAATTGCGGGTTACGAGAAATCTGGTAAGAGGTCTGCACGACATTATTCAGGTATGGCACATATCTCTCATCGTCTTTACCAAAGTGAAACTCCACCAGTCGTGCCGCGGCATTGAACATGAGCTGCGCGGTACTGAGGCGAATTCCCAGCGCCTCGCCGAGGCCAATATTAAAAGCCTGCATATTCCATTGCCCCATCTTCTCAAGCACTGGAATGATGCGGGGATCAGTGGGCCCGTAGGCGCGCTGCTGAATATAGAACAGGTAGTCATGATAGAGATCCGCATCACTCCATTGTCCCAGCGTCGTGTAACTCTCGATCATGTCTTCGACGATTGGGATTTGATCAGTAGTGTGCAGACCGCTGTTTATCCGACTAACGTGCATCGCCCGGTCCAGCGATTGCAGTGCAGCAATATGATCGCCCTGTGCCTGATGTAATTCACCCAGCGCGGCGAGTTGTTCCACCAGGCTGACGTCCCATGCGCCACCAGCGGTCTCAGTGGTCGCAACCGCGGTACTGTACTCCTCGATGGCGAGGCTGCGCTCCGAGAACGCAGGATCGTCTTCAGGGCTTTGCGCAGGCGCGCCTTGATCTGGATAAATCGGATCCTGTCCTTCAATGATAGGAATCGGGAAATCAACGTAGAGGACGCGCGAGCCCCCCTCTGTTTCTGCTGGTTCCGACTCAACGGGCTGATCCCCCGCCGCTGCAGCGGCAGTTGCAGCAACGCTTTGAGCGAAGGAAAATCCATGCAGCAGCATGACCGCCGCGCTGAATGCGACGATAAAAAATGGGGGTGATTGGGTTCCGCTAATCTTTTTCATGAAAATTGGTAGCGCCTAGTCAAAAAATGCGATCAATAACCCGGATAAAACCAGTTCTACGCTCCGGGTGGCGGCAAGGTTTAAAGACAGCGGCTAAGCCTTTACCCACTTATAAAACACCCTCTTGGCACTGTAAACAGCTAAGTTCTTGAAACCTCATTAAAAGCTGACGTTTCTCCGCCTCCCCCAACTCAGACTGTTTTCTGTAAGCGCAGATTGCCACTGGGGTCAGTTTCAGCGCACCAATCCGGCGCCACAAAAGTTGTCGCTGAATATTCGGTTATTACAGCCGGGCCAAACAGTCTTCGCCCGGATTTCATGGCGTCACGCGCAATCACCGCAACCCCGTCTTCGCGCCCATCTTCAGCATAGACCTCGCCATTGGCAACATTATCGCTATCCTTTTGCACTGATGCGCCCGGTAACTCCAGGGCGTCAGCTACAACCTGGACATCAACGCATATATTTACCATTTCAACTGCTCCAGAGAGGGCGTAACCATAACGACGCTGGTGCATCGCGTTAAAGTTCATAAGGGTGTCGGCAAGACCGACCCAAGGCACATTCAGAGTGTAAGACTGTCCGCGATAACAGATGTCGACGCTACGTTTGGAGTTGAGCTCAGGCGGCTGTGCAGACTGATCACTGAGCTCTTCGGTCGCCTGATCTTCCAGAGTTTGAAATTCCGCCTCCAGCGCAGAGACTTCAATCTGGTCCTGCTGCAGGCCGACCGTCCTGGTGAACTGACGCCCGCGAGTTGCTACCAACATGCCCAGCGCAGACAGCACGCCACCGCGAGATGGCACCATGGCAAATTTCATCTGCATCGCTTCCGCCAGAGCACAGACGTGTAATCCCCCGGCGCCGCCAAAGCTGGCCAGCACAAATTCTTCCGGATCAAAGCCACGATTAACTGATATTTCCCTGATCGCTTTCGCCATGTGCTCATTGGCGATACCAATGATACCCGCGGCGGTTTCCTCGATGCTGATACCTATCTGGTCAGCTATATTTGCGATTGCGTTGCGCGCTTTCTCAACGCTGAGCAGTAAATCACCTGCTAGCTTCGCATCTGACACCAGCCGCCCCAGCACAAGGTTTGCGTCTGTAACTGTGGCCTCAATGCCACCCAGCCCATAACAGGCTGGACCGGGATCAGCACCCGCCGAGCGCGGCCCCACCTGCAGCATGCCGCCGCTATCCACGAAAGCAATGGAACCACCGCCGGCCCCGATGGTGTGCATGTCTACCATGGGCACAGCCACAGGATAAGGGCCAATATGCCCCTCTGAGGTAGTTCCAATCTCCCCGTCTAACAAAGCCACATCGGTCGAAGTACCGCCCATATCGAAGCTAATAATCTGCTCTATGCCAACCTGTCGACCCAAATGCTTCATGGCGGTCAACCCGCCAGCTGGCCCTGACAGCAATAGTCGCACCGCAGCATCGGTGGCCTTCGACGCCTCGATCGTTTCACCATTGGACTGCATGATCTGTATTGAAGTGGAACCAAGCTGCGACTGCAGCCGTGACAAGTAGCCATGTACTACCGGGCCGAGTGAGGCGTTCAACCAGGTTGCAATCCCGCGTTCGTATTCTTTATATACCGGCAACACTTTTGACGAGCGGCTGAGGAAAACCGGTAGCCCAGATTCTTTGATTGCGGTTTCAATTGTTTTTTCAAACGTATCATCTAAAAATGAAAACAACAGGTTGATTGCCACCGCAGCGGGCTTTAGCTCCCGCAGTTTATCTAATAGAAGTTCTATTTCCTCGGAAGAAAGTGGTTCCAGGATCTCGCCTTGCGCAGACACACGTCCGCCAGTCTCCAGACTATAGTCGGGTGGAACCGGCACCGGTTGCGCCGGGAACTCAAGCGCGTAAAGCTTGGGGCGCGTCTGTCTTGCCAGCCGCAGCGTGTCACCAAACCCATAGTTTGTTACATAGGCAGTAACTGCATTCTTGCCTTCAAGTGCAGCGTTAGTTGCGACTGTACTACCATGAATAATGTGCAACCCGCCCCGTTCTGCTTCTTCCTGCAGCCCTAAGGCCTGGATACCATTGAGAATCGCCTGCTCTGGTGCTGCCGGTGTAGACAAGGTCTTATGCACGGACACCGTTGTAGTTTCGCCGATGCGCACACAGATAAAATCAGTGAACGTGCCGCCAGCATCTATTCCAAGTAGAGTCTTCGCTGTTAGCAATTGGATTCCAATTCCGTTACTGTTAAGTCGCCGATTATAACCGCAGTCAATGCTGCCAACTAATTACTTTGATTGCTTGAGGCGCTACTTGCCGGAACTTCCTGAAGTAGAAACAACTCGACGCGGTATCATCGAACACGTAAAGGGCAAAGTCGTCGAGCAGATTGTCATTCGACAGCCATCACTGCGTTGGCCTATCTCTGAATCTTTACGCCCCGAACTAACCGGTAAAGAAATTCTCGACGTACAGCGACGCGGCAAATATTTGCTGTTGCGAGCTGAAACAGGAACCTTGCTGATCCATCTTGGAATGTCAGGCAGCTTGCGGATACTGACTCACCCGCTTAAGCCCGGCAAGCACGATCATGTTGACTTGCTGTTCCCTGACAAGAGCTGTTTACGATTTACTGATCCCAGGCGGTTTGGCTGTTTTCTCTGGCATAAAGGCGAAATCAGCGAGCATAAACTGCTGCGCAAACTTGGTCCGGAACCGCTTACCGATGAATTAGATGGCAGCCACCTTCATAGCCTGAGTCGAAAAAAAAATGCGCCAATTAAAAGCTTTATCATGGATAGCCATGTCGTGGTGGGAGTAGGAAATATCTATGCCAATGAGGCGCTGTTTATGAGCGGCATCCACCCCAAGAGAGCGGCGGGGAGAATTGCACTGCCGCGGTATAAGATTTTGGCAAATAATATTAAGCTGGTCCTAAGCAATGCCATTGACGTCGGCGGAACGACGCTGCGTGACTTCACCAATAGCAGCGGCAATCCTGGTTATTTCAAGCAGTCGTTGAAGGTTTATGGGCGCGGTGGTGCGGCATGCAAGAATTGCGGTGCTGAATTGAAAGAGATCAGGCTAGGGCAGCGCAGTACGGTCTACTGTCCGAAATGCCAAACTTAGGGCTCGGTTCCGGGCTTTAGCTAACAGGATTCAGGATTCAGTAATCGCCTTTGCAACCGACGGATGGACAAACTTCGAAATGTCACCGCCGTATGAGGCAATTTCTCTAACCAGTGTTGAAGAAATGTAAGACAGGTGTTCGGCCGGGGCCAGAAACACCGTTTCAATCTCGGGCTCCAGAACACGATTCATGCCGACTAGCTGAAACTCATATTCGAAATCAGCGACTGTGCGCAGACCGCGCAAGATGATATTGGCCCCGCGTGACTTTACAAATTCCGTCAACAGGGTATCGAACGACTCTACAGACACATTTTCGACGTGACCCAGCACCTCTTGTGCCAGTGCTACACGATGCTTGGTAGTCATCGTATTGTTTTTCTGGGCGTTTGTGCCCACGGCAACAATGATTTGATCGAACAGGTGCGAAGCACGTTCTACCAGATCGGTATGACCGTTGGTGATTGGATTGAACGTGCCTGGATATACAGCTATTTTCATCGGTCAGCCCCTGATTCGAGCCCGCATTCTAGCGAAATGGTAAGGGTGGCTCAATCAGTCTCTCAGGAACTGCAGGATTCGATGCTCAAGCCAATTGCTGCTTTGGGCTGACACAAAGCCAACATGTCCTCCTTTAGAGCTCAACTCCATCACCGTGGATTCTGAAACCATGTCGGCCTCAGGGAGCGCGCCCGGGGGAATAAGCGGATCATCATAGCCCTGAATTAACAGGGTTGAAGCCGATATTTCTGGCAGAAATTTTATACTGCTACAGCGCTCATAATAATCGTTGGCACTCTCAAACCCATGCAGTGGAGCAGTAATCTGATCATCGAATTCCCAAATATTGCTGACTCGAGAAACGTCACCTAGCCCCAGCAATTCTTCCAGTTCCGGCCCTTTGTCTTGCAACTCGAACTCTTTACGCTTATGCAAATAGTCGCTCAGCAAGCGTCTGGTAAAGTAACGGCCGTAGATTCTGGAAAGTCCGGAAAGCATTTCCCGTGAGCAGAGCCCTAGTGTAAAGGGCGTTGATACCGCTACGGCTTTGTCTATTTTGCTGTGGTCGTGCTGCTCACCAAGCCATTTCAATAGGACATTTGCGCCCAGCGAATATCCGACTAATGAAACGGCCTCAGGTTTGTGCCGACTGATTACGTTTCTCAGCACTTCCTCAAGGTCATGGGATACACCAGAATGATAGGCTTGGGCCTTGCGATTAAGCTCCCCACTACAGCCCCGAAAATTCATGACCACACTATTAAAACCGTTTTCTATTAACAGCGTTTGCAAGGAAAGCACATAGGAAGAGGACGAACTTCCACACAGGCCGTGTAGAATAAACACCAATGGCTGTGCAGAATTTTTAGCCGGCTCTTCGGCTGTCAGCCAATCAATATCTATGAAGTCGCCGTCACTGAGTTCAACTCTTTCACGCGCATGATTTACAGCAGGCGTACCCGCGAACTTGCGCCATATGGTTTGGCTATGCCCTTCCGGCAACCACCAGGCAGGTTTAAATTCATGTTGAGAAGCGCCAGATGACACTATTTAAAATTTCCTGAGTTTTTTCCTGCATAGGGCCCTGCATAAACTGCTTCGTGATTAGCCAGGAAGAGCCCAAAATGGACTTTGCCTGCTGATTTTTTCTTGATGGCCTCCCATTCAACAGGCAGCTTTTCTTCGGCCAGAGGGAGTTCATGCTCCAGATAGACCTTGGCGCCAGCCTTCAGCGCTCCGCTCTGCTGTAGCTGCCTGCATGTCTCATAAAGAATTTCGTCTGCAAAGGGCGGATCCAGAAATGCGATATCGAACTGCCCATCATGGCTGGACTGTGTCAGCCAGTCGCTCGCATTGATGCGCTCAATTCTGGCCTGGTCAAACCCGAGCTGCTCAGAATTTTTATGCAGGTTTGCTATGACCTTCGCATCACTGTCCAATAGAGTAACCGAGGCAGCTCCGCGGGATAGCGCCTCAAATCCCAGCACCCCACTGCCGGCAAAGAGGTCCAGGCAACGGGCTCCGACGATCGACATCTGCAGCCAGTTGAAGAGCATTTCGCGCACCCTGTCACCAGTTGGTCTCAGACCATCATGATCAGGAAAGGTTACCAATCGACTGCGGTGTGTGCCTCCGATAATTCTTAGTTGATTCCTGCGCGACATACGTTTCCTGAATTTGCATCGAGTGCGGATGATAAGCAAAAGCTGGGCAACTCGCATCTC
>CENZ01088588.1_pt1 | contig 55452 bp, 49 predicted proteins | sample 361341 | NCBI WGS metagenome assembly CENZ01 (sample SAMEA2619782, study PRJEB7988) | marine metagenome | biome: marine biome (ENVO:00000447); feature: deep chlorophyll maximum layer (ENVO:xxxxxxxx); material: "saline water (ENVO:00002010), including plankton (ENVO:xxxxxxxx)" | depth 50 m
CTGAGACTGTATTGATGGACTTCGATCTGTTTTCGCTCGGTGATGTCACCTTACAAAGCGGGCAGATCCTGCCTGAGGCAACACTCGCCTACAAAACGTATGGCTTACCGAATGCGGATCGAAGCAATGTCGTCCTGCTCCCTACCTTTTATACCGGCACCCACGTTCGAAACGAAGCCTTTTTCGGCCCTGACCGTGCAGTCGATCCAGAAAAACACTTCATCATCTCCATCAACATGTTCGGCAATGGCCTGTCGTCCTCGCCCACCAATGCGCCAGTACCTGCCGACCGGGGAAACTTTCCGGTGGTCACCCTTTATGACAATGTGACGTGTCAAAAGAAATTGCTCGAAGAGGTTTTTGGCATTGAGAAGCTGCTGCTCGTCTACGGATGGTCCATGGGGGGGTGCCAGACTTTTCAATGGGCGGCCCAGTATCCTGAACACGTTGAGCATGCCCTGCCATTTTGCGCCTCGGCCCGCACCTCCCCCCACAACAGTGTCTTCCTCAAGGGAGTCAAGGCCGCTCTCACGGCCGACGCCGCCTTTATGGACGGGTTTTATGACTCCCCCCCTGAGGCCGGACTAAAGGCTTTTGGCCGGGTGTATGCAGGGTGGGCTTATTCACAAACCTGGTACCGCGAGCGTCTGCATCAAACACTGGGTCTGGAGACTGCCGAGGACGTACTGCTTGACTGGGAGCAGGATCACCTCAACTGGGATGCGAACAATCTTCTGGCAATGCTGGAGTCCTGGCTGGCCGGCGACATCAGCCGCAACGATCTTCATCAGAATGATCTCACCAAAGCGCTGAACAGTATTCGCGCCAAGACAATTATTATTGCCTGTGACAATGACCTTTACTTTCAGCCGGCAGACAATGAGCTCGAGGTGCAGCATATTCAAGATGGCGAATTGCGGGTGTATGCGTCTCCATGGGGGCACTGTGTCGCCTCCTCTAACAACGATCCGCAGTTTCATTCTTTTCTTGATCAAGCGATCACTGACCTGATTGGCTGACCCGACGTCATGACGGCTTCTGTTCAGGATCGCAAACTGACCGGCCCGTATTGCGGTTATCACCAGAACTGGGAAGGAGAATCCCTTCGGGAGTTGACCGAGGTGGGCGCCGGTACCCCCAGCGGCGAACTGCTCAGACGGTACTGGCATCCCATTCACATAGCTGATGAAGTCGGTGATCTGCCCAAACTGATCCGCATCCTCGGAGAGGAACTGGTGCTCTTTAGGGATCTTTCCGGCAACTACGGACTGGTCCACAAGAAATGCCCGCATCGACGGGCATCACTCGAATTCGGTCGATGCGAGCAGCATGGGATACGCTGTTGTTATCACGGGTGGGTGTTTGATATTGACGGTACCGTGCTTGAGATCCCTGGAGAACCGCAAGGATCTGAACACGTGCGTCACGCAATGGAGCACGTCCATCTGGGTGCCTATCCGGTTCGGGAGTTCAGGGGGCTGTTATTTGCCTATCTCGGCCCGCCGGAAGAGCTTCCGGCATTTCCGTTGTATGACACCTACGAAATTCCTGATCTCGTGATGACCCCGTATGCCGTGCCGTTTAACTGTAACTGGATCCAGGTCCTCGATGCCATCGTCGATCCGGTTCACACAGCATTTCTCCATGAGTCCCAGTTCTCAGACGGATTCGGAAAGCTGGGTGCGATCGAGTTCTATCATCGGGACAAGATTCGATTCCTGGGTACCGCCTCCCGACGGGTCGGCGAGAATATCTGGGTACGAGTCAACGAACTCATCCTGCCGAACTTCACCCAGGCTGGCGCGGCATTTGCGTGCGACGGCACCCAGTTGCGGCATTTCGGACGCAGTGCTTTTACCCGCTGGGTCGTGCCTTTGGATGACCAACACACGATGGCTTTTGCCTTTGGCAACTTCGGAGACCGCGCGGACCCTCACGGATTCAATACACTCGAGGGTATGCAGCGCATCGAGCAGGGCGAAGTCCTTGATCGAAGCTATGAGGAGCGTCAAAGACGGCCGGGAGATGTCGAGGCCGTCGAAGGCATGGGATCCATCGCAGATCAGGAGAAGGAATTTCTGCTGCCGGGTGACAAGGGGGTAAGCCTGTATAGACGCCAATTGCGTCAGCTCGCACGCAACCTCGAGAAAGGACAAGCGCCGCCCCAACCCGCGGACCTCGGCACTGAGTTTGTTCCCACCTATGGCAGCGATACCGTCCTGCACCGACCGGCAACATCTGAATTCGATGATCACCAACTCCTGTGCGAGACGGGAGATCGCGTCATTAACATCCTTTTTGATTGCGATGAAGGTCCCGCACCTGAGCGGGATCGCAGGATCATTTCCCAACTTCAGCAGTTAGGATGAGATCAATGTATCAAGTTCACATCAAAAACAATCATTACCGACACGACACCTTTCCTAATACGGCAGAAGGTGAGGAAGTTTTCACCATCACCCAGGAACGATTTGATACTGCGGCAAAGGCACACCCCGACGTCTCGGCCGAGATCGAGGTATCAATCGACTGGGATACCGAAAATTTTAATTCCCATATGACCACCGCTGATGCGCTGGTGACGTGGGATCTGCCCACAGAGAACCTCGCCGAAGTGGCGCCGCGGCTAAAGTGGATTCATATCATTGGAGCGGGCGTTGAGCATTTGACGCCAATGGATTGGCTGCCCGACGGCGTCATACTGACGAACAATAAAGGGGTGCATGCGGCCAAGGGCGGTGAATTCGGGATCATGAGCATCCTGATGCTGCACAACCATATGCCCAAGATCATGACCAACCAGATCCAGGCATGCTACGACTCGTTGTATTCAACCCCCATTGCAGGAAAGACGTTGGTTCTTATCGGCACAGGCAGCATCGGCCGTGCTGTCGCCAAGCATGCTCAAAGTCTGGGCATCCACGTGATCGGAGTCTCACGACATGGCAACATGCTTCCGGAACTGGATGAATCCTTTCCCGTTGAAGAGCTTGATCGCGTGCTGCCGCGGGGCGACTTTGTCTTCGTGGTCACTCCCCTCACCCGTGAAACCCAAAACTTGCTTGATGCGAAGCGACTGCGTTTGCTCAAGCCCGGCGCAGGACTCGTCAACATCGGTCGTGCGGCTGTGGTTGACTACGCGGCCCTGGTCCAAGGTCTTGACTCCGGTGCCATTGGGGGAGCGGTGCTTGATGTCTTTGACCCTGAACCCCTGCCGTCTGAATCCCCTCTATGGGCTCAACCCAATCTCGTGATTACGCCCCATGTCTCTGCAGACGATGGCAACGCCTATGTCTCCTTAACCCTTGACGTATTCTTCAATAACATGCGAAGACTTATCCGGGACGAGGCTCTCGAGAATCAGGTAAATACGGCACTGGGCTATTGAATCTGTCACACGATCGGCCTAGTTTCTACTCTAACCCTCCTTCAATGACGATATTGCGATGATCATCGGTTTTCTGGGAACAGGTGTTATTACCGAGGCCATTATTCGCGGCCTTTATGACGCAGCACATTACGAGGGGACGATTCTGGTATCCAGACGCTCAGAGGAGCGCTCGCAGAGGCTGAGCGAGACCTACCCGAACGTACGCGTCGTCGATCAGAACCAAGAACTTGCTGAACAATGCGACTGGATCGTGGTCTCCGTATTGCCGCAACAGGTGTCTGAGGTCCTGTCAGAGTTAAGTATCCGTCAGGATCAAAAAGTGGTCAGCCTAGCGGCCGGGGTTTCTCTTGATGAACTGCGTATTGCGGCAGCGCCGGCGACTGACGTGGTCAGGGTGATTCCCATGCCGCCGATTGAGCATGGTCTGGGGCCGGTGGCACTTTGCCCGCCAGACGATGCCACTCAAGCACTCTTTCACAGGATCGGCACCTGTGTTGCGGTCTTAGACGAGAATCAGTTCAACCTTTTTGGTGCGACCAGCGCGCTAATGGCTGACTTTTATGATCAAGTCGCCGGAGTGACGCGGTGGATGAACGAAAAAGGGTTGGATCTGCCGACAGCCGCAAGCTACACCACTGCGCTTTATCATGCGCTGGCTGATCTCACCGTCAGGCAGCCATCGGAGACGCTCCACACGATGAGTGCAGACTGCCAGACCCCGGGCGGCCTGAACGCGCAATTTCTGTCGAGGCGTAACCGTGTCGGCGCGAACCAGTCTCTGATTGATGGTCTGGAGGATATTCTCAACCGTCTTGAGTCTGCCACGGACTAGGAACCATAATCGGGTCAGACTCTTTCATCCGCCTTTTCACCCATTATGGACGATACCCCAAAAGCCGAAGGCAATACCGCCCGAAAAAAGGGAAAGATGTACTGGAAATTCGCTACCCTCGAGGGCTGGGAGGCGAAGAAAGAATCCAGCGGGGCTGCAGATCTAAAAACAGATGAGGCAGCAAAAAAAGAGACAGACCGCTCTTCCGATGGGTCAGGCCTATCCGACCGCTGACCGCTTGGCTCAGATTGAGAGATTAATGCGACTGTCGCGCGACCTACGCTACGCTAACTCATGAACTCCCAACAAGAATTCAAGCCTCACGGCGAAGGATATCTTTTTGATCATCTGGGGATGACCTTTTCCTTTGATCCGTCAGGTGTTGCAACGGGTTTGCTTTCGCTTGAGAGACATCATTTTTCTTGGGAGGGCCGAATCCATGCGGGGACCCTTTTTGCGCTGGCCGACTCCTGCGCAGGATTTGGCTGCCTGAAATCCCTGCCCGAAGGGGCAACGGGTTTTGCCACCCTTGAGGCAAAAACAAACTTTGTCGCAACGACCGACGGTGGAACCATTAAAGCCGTGGCCACGCCCAAGCACCTTGGCAGATCAACTCAAATGTGGGATGTCGAGATTATCTCTGAAAAAGATCAAAAAACACTTGCCTGGTTCCGATGCACCCAGAGCATCCTTTGGCCAAAGCCCACGATATGAGATCCGACCGCATACCGAGTTTGTCGCGAACAAAAGACATTGCCCGCGTGGCGCAGGGATACATCGACGCGGGACATTTCGCCAGCATCGAATGGCTGATAAAGCAGCGTGGCGAAGTCGTGGATGCCGGTTCCGTTCTGTCTGACGGAACACCTGCACCTTTGCCTGAGCGACCGATCTACCGAATTTACTCAATGACCAAGCCCATCGTCGCAGCGGCGGCGATACTGCTGATGGAGCGGTTTCGTCTGCACCTCTTTACGCCGCTTGGCAGCATCCTTCCCGAATTCCGGGATATGAAAGTACTTCACGCCGATGGCAGTTTCGAAAGTGCGGCACCCATCCTGATCGAGCACCTATTTACCCATCGCGCCGGCTTCAGTTACAACTTTATGCCGGACTGTCCTGTGGGCGCCTTGTATCAGTCAGACGGCCTGATCAATGACGGCAGTTGCTCGCTGGAAGATTTTACCAATCGTGCGTCAGCGTTCCCGCTTGCCTTCCAGCCAGGTCAGCGCTGGCACTACAGCATTGGTCACGACATCCTGGCCAGGGTGTTGGAAGTGGTCTGTGGTCAGCCACTGGGAAAGCTGCTGCAGCACGAAGTCTTTGATCCGCTGGGCATGACGGATACGCAGTTTTTTGTTCCCGAGAGTGAGCGCTCCCGTCTGATGCCCATGTACGGCCGCTCCCTCGATGAGATTCCGCAGTCGCCTGATATAGACGCCACGCTCAAATCCTTCGATGTGGCAGATGCCTACCCCTGTGACAAGCCTGAGGTGTTTGCCCGGGGAGGGCATGGGCTCTTCTCAACCGCAGAGGATTACATCCGATTCGCACAGTTTACAGTTGACGGCAAAACTCCCATGGGCGCGTCGCTGCTTTCCCGAAAAATGGTCGACTTCATGTGGCACAACCGCTTGTGCGATGAGCAATTGCCCTATTGGCTCGGCCCTTTTCCAAGTCCCGGTTATGGCTTTAACCTGCTGGGCAGAGTGATGATGGACCTCGGACAGGCGATCTCTCTAACCGGCAAAACAGAGGGGGGCTGGGGTGGCGCCGCAGCAACCTACTATTGGGCCGATCGGCAGGAAGACTTTGTCGGTGTCGTCATGGCACAAAACCTCGGCTCACTATCGCCCATGCGCACCGACCTGATGGCCGCCGCCTATCAGGCACTCGACTGACGCACGCTGGTATCTTAGGTATTGCTCGACTTCCGTTGTTCGCAAAAATCAAGAAATCGTCCACGCGTTGCGAAGACCCCCCCTCACTCACCATCATAGATTTATAAACACTCAGGCAGATTCCATTATGGCTCTTCCGTTTAGCGGAACTCTCCTTTTCTGTCCCAATGGTCTGCGAGAGGATGAGACCAAGCTTCATAAACTAAAGATTCGTGAAGACGCCCTTTTCCTCGCCTGCTCCAAGTTCAATCCTGCCACGACTGAATCTGGTGATCTCTTTTGGGTCCCCTGGCGGGTCGTTCACTCAGTCGCCGCTGATTCCGATAGACCTATCTTCCTAGGACTTGCACCCGATGGCTCACCTCGGTTCGCTATAGACATCGGAGACAGTCTGGAAGCCTGGAGCAATTTCACACCGAACGGTTTTCAGAACATCAGGTCAATTGCTGCTCACCTTGCAGATAACCGAACCGCAATCGTTGCACAGGCTCACTCCATCTTGAAATGGATAGCTCACCATCATTTCTGCTCAAGATGTGGATCTAATAATGCGGTTTGTTTGGGCGGCTACCGACTGGACTGCACAAACCCCGCATGCGGCGCACTTACCTTCCCTCGTATCGATCCCGTCGTGATTATCATGGTCACTTCGCGTGACAATGAGAAATGTCTCCTCGGCCGAAGTCATGACTATCCCGACAAAATCATCTCTCCTCTTGCCGGATTTATGGAGCCGGGCGAGTCTATTGAGGATACGATCAACCGGGAGATAAGAGAAGAAGTGGGGCTCACCTGCACAGATATCCGATTTTGGGGTAACCAACCTTGGCCTTTTCCATCAAATCTGATGCTGGGCTGTTTTGCAACTGTTGAGAAGGACCAGCTCACCATCAATGAAGATGAACTTGTCTTCGCAGACTGGTTTACACGAAAACAATTGGAAGAGATTTTTCGTAACCCTAGCGGTGACAGGATATTTCCACAATCGATTTCGATCGCCCATCACATGATGAAGGCTTGGCTAAAAGATGTATAAACAAGGGCTCCTACTATCGTTACAAAGTTTTACCCCGTAGCAGGCATACGCCGACACAAAGCTTTCGCTTAGAAAGGCTTTTGGTTCTTTTCTTTTCCAAATATAAGAAGTGAACCTTTCGTCTGGCTAGCGTGAAAAAACCGATTCCATTTCTGAGGCGATGCTGAGCATCGTCGCTTCTTCGAACGGTTTCGCTATCAGCTGAACTGCCGTTGGTAACCCCGAAGGACCAAGACCTGTGGGTAAACTGACAGCAGGAAGACCCAGGAAGTTAACGAATCGAGTAAAGATAGAGGCCTTCGCGAATTCCTGATTGATCATTTCCGCATCCCTGGATGTGTTTTCGTGATAAATCGGGGCCTCTTCGTACGAGACCGGAAGGGCGAGAGCCTCTACATCATTCATCACGAGGTCTAAAAACTCCTGCAGGAGCAACTCACGCTGGGTTTGCGCTTCTAGGTATTCCATCGCCGAGATCTGCATACCCGATCGAAGGGCTGCTACTGTTTCTGGAGCCACCGTGGAATCTTTACCCCGCAGAACCGCTCGGTGATACGTTGCGGCCTCGCTTTTTACCACTCTCTGATGATATTCAGTGTAGAGATCAAGCTTGTCGAGTGACTTAGGTATCAGAGGAAAACCGGACTGCTCAATTGAGCGAACGGCGCGTTCGTAGTTAGCAAGAGGCATATCACCGCCACTCTTATCAGAGAGAACTCCTATCCGAGGCGGATTGTCAAAGCCTTGCCGGGTCCAGATGAATTCACTATCTCTTCTAGAGGTTGGATCATCAGCATCAAAGCCGGAGATAGCAGCAAGCACAATCCCCAAGTCGTCTGCATGCGACGCCAAAGGTCCGATACAGTCCATGCTCCACGTACGGGGTACAGCACCAGAGCGACCAACACGGCCGTAGGTGGGCTTAAGCCCATAAACACCACAAAATGCCGCAGGAATCCGGATTGATCCGCCCGCATCTGATCCGATACTTGCCAGACAGAAACCTGCACTGACTGCTGCAGCGCTACCGCTTGAAGAGCCTCCGGTGATTCGCCGAGGATCCAAGGGATTTTTACACCGCCCAAACCAGAGATTTACACCTGTGCCACCCGCCGCAAACTCATCCAGATTGAGCGTTCCGAGGATAATTGCCCCAGATGCCTTTAATTTGCTGATCACCGCAGCGTCTTTATTGCCGCACCTTATCTCGGCACCACTTCCTGCTGCTGGCAGACGGCCAGTCATAGCAAAAATATCTTTTACGGCGATTGGGACGCCATGCATTGGTCCCCGGTCTTTTCCTTGACGCAGCTCTTCATCAAGCGATTCCGCTCTGTTTCGAGCCTCATCATCAAAGCCCTTCACCACGATATTCAGCTCGGTATTTCGTTCATTTACTTTGTTTAGGTAATGTTCAACGGCATCGGCGATCTGCAGTTTTCCCTCCCGAACCTGCGTGCCAAATTGTTGTATCGATGATAGGTCTTGAAACATTTACTGATCAGTCCAAATCGCTTCCCTGGAGAAACCAAGGCCAGAGTGTCACTCTATTCCAGTACGCTTCTAATTCTAATTGGGAATCTGGCATTGCCATTTCGCCCTGGCACCTGTGATGCCGCGTCCAGGCCTTAAAGCCAACGTCCATCTTTTGAGTTTTTAATCGTGGTGTTCACTATACCCAACAATTCATCAAAGTCGGGAGGTAAGTCGTATTCGACACATCGTGCCAGATCCTCTTCGAGTGTGCCCCACTGCAGCGCTTTGAGTAAGTCAGGATCTAACTCATCAAAAATTCGACGATCTCCCATCTGAACAATAGGATTGCAGTTAACTTGATTACTGATCACACTTTTGGCGATCGTAGGACTCAGGATCATTTCAAGAAATCCGATACTATCGGAATAAGATGGGGTATCCACTGGAACTGTATTTAACTCAACAAAACAGATACCCCCTCTGCCGCCTATCGGTCCTTTTTCTGGGGTAATGCAATAAATCTCGTGGAAACCCTCGCGGCGTAGATATCCGGAAGAAAACATGCCCGCTGACATAATCATACTTATTGATCTCTCGGTCAGTCGTGTATTGAGTTTTCTGCAGTCGTCTGAAATATATGCTGCATGATCAAACCACTGTTGCGCTTGGAACTCGAAACGTTGTTTATCTTCCTTGGAGAAAGAAGAAAATGGGTTTAATCCCAGCGATAGCGCAATATGGAATACGTTGAATTCCGGAAATACCAAAAGGCCGTACTTGGGTGCTGACTCGGGAATCGCTAAAAGGCAAAATCCCTCATCCTGCGCAACGGTCTGGGAGATGAGCGTGGTATTAATAACGAAGTTAAACGGGCCAAAGCGCTGGGGGATGCCAATCAGTTCACCCGCATCGCTGTACGCCCACTGACAAAGCGATTCTGTCCATGGAAGTATCGTCGCAGTCCACTCAGGCAGATCGCCGCGATCAAGGGCGTGAATTCGTTTTGCCGGAAAGAGTCTTTTGCGCGGAAATGGGTTGTTGATATTTAGTATCGACGGGTTTATCGCTTTCCCCAAAATCACCCTTGATGACGCCTCTGAGTCCGAGGTTAAGCTCTCGGATTCGACAAGTAATCCACGGGACTCAGCAAATTTCCCAAGAATCTCCCTTACCTCATACCCCTCCCAACAATAAAGCGAAAATTTATTCATCGTCGGGCTGTTATTAGCGATACAGGAGCCTTGGCACTTTGGGGGAGAGTTTGAGTTTCCAACCGACTCTATACTAGAGTTTTCCGGTGGATCAAATACAACTTACCGCCTCCACATTAGACCGCGGTATCTGAACTATGCGCTCAACCGATAGTGAAATTGTCGGATATCTAAGAGTTGTCCAGATTCTGGACTCTCTTCCTGCGTTAGTGGGCTATGTGGATCTAGATCTTAGAATCGTGTACGCGAACAAGCTCATAGAGACGTGGTATCAGCGCCCATTAGATGAGCTTGTGGGTATGCAGCTGAAGACGTTATTTGCTGCAGAACACTACCAAACGGTCGAAGGGTTGCTTGGGCAGGTGCTCGCCGGGAAAGAAGTAAACGAAGAGCGAGAGATCCAGTACCCTGATGGTGAGACTCGCCAAGTTAATCTAAATTACATTCCGGACAGTTCTAACGGGCAGGTTCTGGGTTACTTTTTTCTGGTTCAAGACGTCTCTGAACGAAATCGGGCGCAGGATGCGTTACGTGCCATCAACGCGGAACTCGATAGACGCATCTTAGATGCGACTGCCGAGTTAGGACATCGTAACCAGGAGTTGTCAAAAGAAAATCGGGCACGCGAAGAAAGCGAAGAGCGCTACCGTATTGTTTCCGAATTGATGTCCGATCTCATCTACGTTTATGACGTTGATGAAAACGGTGCGATGCGGCTTGTTTGGCATACAGGCCGTCTTAGTCAGGAATTTGGTCCCGGTATTGACGCCTCTGATTTCCGGTTCTGGCGACCAATCACACACGAAGATGATCTGCACATTCTAGACAGGCGAATCGAGACTCTCATGTCGAACAAGAGTTCGATAGACGAGTTTCGCGTTATTGATGCAAAGGGAAATGTTCGGTGGCTACGGATCTATGGTCGGCCCCAATTTGATCGCGCTCTCGACCGAGTGACTCGAATTATTGTTGCTGCTCAGGACATTACTGAGGCACGCGAGGCTCAAGATGCGCTTGATCAACAACGAAAACGTCTACACCATGCTCTTGATTCGATGTCAGACGGGTTCATGCTGTTTGACGCCGAACATCGCTTGGTGGAGTTCAATCAGCAGGTGGTAGAGATGTTCCCTCAGTCCGGTCAGGCGATTGAGCAAGGGAAAACGTTTAGGGAAATTATCGCCACGAGCGTCAACGCGGGTGAGGTCATCTCTGATGAGATCGAGCCTGAACGATGGATTGAAGAGAGGCTTGGCTCATTTCCCAACGTTGGCGAGGTTCACGATATAGAACTATCTGGAGGTCGATGGATAAGATCTACGGATCGCGAAACAGCGGATGGCGGTGTGGTAAGCATCCGAACTGACATCACTGATGGTAAACGGTCGGAAGCACAGCGTCAGAAAAATGAAGCGGAACTCGCACACGTTTTACGCCGTGCTTCGATGGGAGAAATGGCATCAGCCCTTGCTCATGAACTGAGTCAGCCGTTGGCTGTAATCGTTAACTACGCAAATGGACTGCTTAGGCGTCTCGATACAGAGCAGCGCCCTCCTGCGGACCTGGGTACCGCTCTTGCTCAAATCCGTGATGCGGGTGAAAGATCCAAAGACATAATTAGCCACGTGCGTGATTTCGTTTCTCGCAGGCAACCTCCCTCCCAAAAGGAATCGTTTCAAGATATTGTCCAAGAAGTGTTTCAACTACTCCATAGCCTCATTAAACAACACAATGTTCGATCAGAACTTCGGTTTCCTGATGGAGGCGCGGACGTTCTCGTAAGCCGAATTGAAATTGAACAAGTCATGTTCAACCTTTTGAAAAATTCAATCGATTCTTTTGCTCTGTCGGGTACTAAACCACCTCTGATTCAAGTTCTTGTCCAACCGGTCAACGACCGCTTCTACGAGGTGTTAGTAAAAGACAATGGACCTGGTATAGATGGCTCCATAATCGATGATATATTCAAACCGTACGTCACTAACAAGCTGACTGGACTGGGCATGGGTTTGTCTATCAGCCAAACAATCATTGAGGGCCACGGGGGTCGTCTGCACCTGGTCGACACCGATGAACCGGGGTGCTGCTTTCGATTCACCTTATTACGCTTCCAGCATGACTGACTCACCGTCCTGTGTTCACATCATTGATGACGATGACTCGGTTCGAGCATCAACAAGGTTTTTGGTCGAATCGGTTGACCTTGTCGGAATCGAGTATGCGTCTGCCGATGCTTTTTTAGAGGCCTACTCCGACAGAGGTCCTGGCTGCATTATCCTGGATCTGCGAATGCCCGGACTAAGTGGGCTAGAAGCTCTGGATGTAATGAGACAGCGGTCTATCCTAGAGCCAATCATCATTATCACAGGGCACGGAGATGTGCCGGTTGCGGTTCGAGCGCTTAAACAAGGGGTTTTTGATTTTCTGGAAAAACCCTGTAACGACAACATCTTAATTGAAACAATTAATCAAGCCATTAATTTTGACCTATCGGAACGAGAGGCCAGGGAGAAACGTCAATCCATTCATACCGCCCTGCAGCTGCTGACTCCTCGTGAAGAGGAAGTGCTTAATCTTCTAGTCAGCGGCAAATCCAACAAGCAGGTGGCGGAACACTTTTCGCTCTCCTCCAAAACTATCGAACGTCACAGATCCAGCGTTATGCGTAAACTCGATGCCTCCTCTTTCGCACAGCTTGTTCGAATAGCTGCGTTGAGAGTCGAGTAGGCACTGGCGCTGCCTTAAGCGTTCTCGACAGACAATTCCGTGTGAAACTTGCCTCTATCTTTTCGCTAGCGCTTTACCTTCTCCTATTACTGGGAACAATTCGTGGCGGCGCCACCAGCCTCGCTAAATTTGTAACGATCAACGATGTTCCCGCAATCAGCTACGCCATGTGGCAGGCATTAATAGCCGCACTTATCTTGCTTGCTGCTGGCTTCTTGAAGACCCGACGTTTCCCTTCATTCAGACAAGCTGGTATTCATTATTTATTTTGTGGCACGGTCGGCGCATCCGTGCCAAACGTGCTTTTTTTTATTGCTATAGAAAATATTAACGCGGGCGCAATGGCGGTGATCTTAACGCTGGGTCCGATCTTCACGTACGCTCTGCTCCTGGGTCTTAGCAGAGAAACAATTGAGTCGCGGCGCCTTATTGGGCTTGCTTTTGGTTTTTTCGGAGGAAGCATAATCGCCCTTAGCGGCAACGAGTCAACCACTTCATTTAACAGTTTTTATTTGATCGCTCTACTTTGCCCAATTCTTTATGCCAGCATGAGCGTTTATGTAAGTTGTCGCATATCTTCGCCAGAGCATCCATTGCTGATGGCCGGCGCGACGCAACTTGTATCCTTCGCAGTCCTCTTGCCCGTGGGCCTCGCCACACAGCAGGTTCATCTTCTATGGGTTACCCCAGATCTTACCGATGGTCTCATCGTGCTCCATGGAATAATCGGCGCAACTGCCTACGCTTTGCTTTTTAAGATAATTGATCTCGCAGGGCCCGTTTTTTACAGCTTCAGCAGTTACATCATCGCGATTACTGGCGTAATCTGGGGAATGCTACTCTTTGGCGAACAACTGACGCTGGCATTCATCGTCGCGACACTTGCGATCTTCTCTGGCCTCTACCTTGTAAATACGACGCAACAATCTGTCAAAAGTGCTCGCCGCTAAAAAAGGGGCGCACTGGCAATACTTGAACCACCATCAATATGGAATATCTGGCCCGTGATGTAGTGCGCCTCGGGGGATATAAGAAAACTGGCGACATTCGCGATGTCTGCGGGGGTTGCAAATCGCCCGAGGGGGATCCGATTCAGCTTCTGCTGTCGAATATCACTACCCACAGGATTATTCTGAAGAAAAAACTCTGTATCCACTGGCCCAGGTGCGATCGTGTTAACGGTAACGCCAAATTCTGCCAGCTCCAGTGCCCAGGTTCTCGAAACACTCGCCAAAGCCGCTTTTGCACCACCATAAGCGGTTCGGGTCGGAGCTCCAAGAATAAGTTCGGTCGAGATGTTGATGATTCTGCCCTGCCTAAATTTCTTCATTGCCCCACTGCAATATTTTGCGCAGAGAATCGCAGAGACTAGGTTAGTTTCGATAACTCGATCCAAAGTCTCGGAAGTAATATCTTGGAGCAATTCTGGACCTGCTAGACCAACGTTGTTGATCAGATTCACCACCGGCTTTTCTTTACTGAGCCACTTAAGAAAGCCTGTCAATGCTTCCCGGTCAGCAACATCCACTTCATAAAACTCTCCCGGAAACTCTTCACTGGGCAGTTTTCTGGCAAGACCGATAACGTTGAATCCGGCACGGGCTAATCGCTCAGCGCAGGCCCGCCCGATACCCTTACTGGCTCCTGTCACCAGCGTAAATTGATCATTCATGATCGGAATCTCTCATCGTGTTTTTGGACCCATGTTTATCTGGTTTCTCGGTGAGCGACCAGCCAGAATATCCAGAAGATTATCTCTCACGTTTTTGGCGACCGCTTCCTGAATATCTTTTTCTCCAAATCCGGCCACATGAGGCGTCAGCAGAACATTCGACAATGATCGTAACGGGTGCTGGAGCGACAGTGGTTCATTTTCAAATACATCGAGTCCAGCGCCACTGAGTTTCCCATTGACTAGAACTCGATAAAGGGCTTCTTCATCCAAAACACCGCCTCGCGAAACATTTATCAGAATCGCACTCTTTTTCATCAAATCAAACTGAGCTTTTGAAATGAGGTGATGTGTTTGAGGGTTAAGTGGAACTGAAAGAACAATCACGTCGGCGTGAGGTATGAGAACGTCAAGATCCGCCATTTTATAGACGCTGATGCCATCAACATTTCGTTCTGTTGAGGCGACTCCTGTTACCTGAGCGCCAAGATTTTTCACGCTTATCCCTATCTTAGAGCCAATTCGGCCATACCCTACAACTAAAACGTTGAGATCCTTAATCCTATGAAGTCGCGGAATGATCTCTTCGCGAGACCATTGACTCGTCTGAACTGTCCGAATGCTGACATTCATCCCTCGACTAAATGTCAGGAGCATTGCGAGTGCATGCTCTGCAACGGTATCTGTCCATAAATGACCGCTTGAAGAAAGATAAAGACTATCGGGAATTTTTACGGCATCGAGTGGGTCAGAGCCCGCGGTGACCAAATGAATCCACTCCAACGGATTTTTCTTAATCCAATCTGCTATTGACGAGGAGAACTGGCTCGCATAAACCACCAGGCCCTGACATTCATGGTCACTCCCAATGCCTTCGGAACGCGAGGAGAGATCAATAATCTCAACTTGAGACATCGTAGCCAATTCCTGTCGAATAGCGCTGAAACCAATAGAAACCGCACAAGCAACACGAAAGGTTGATGAATCACTTCTAACTGGCATTTCAATCGCCACCTCTGGCTACTGCGAATTTTACGAATTACCACATTTTTCGTAATGGGTGGATGTCCTACATCAAATCGGGTTTCCACCAATCGACTTCCCGACCTGGCAGGTAGTTAATTAACGTCAGGTAACTAGTCCCCTTACGATCATAAGCATCATCGTTGATTCTTATTCGAACTCAAAACAAGACTTCTCACGAGGACCCTCTCATTGTCAAACGATTTACCACAAAGCGCCTACCTCAAGGAAACGAGAAGTTATAAAAATAATGTTCAAGTCACCTTCGGTGGATACCACAAAGCAAAGCGGCCTATCGAAGATAACGAACTTACGCACGTAGGTCCGGGGACCCCTTGCGGAGAGTATTTTCGTCGGTTCTGGATACCGGTTGCACTCGCGAGCGAGCTCAGCGATGTGCCTCTTCGTATCCGCATCCTCGGGGAAGATCTTGTTGTGTTTCGTAACAAACAGGGGGCGCTAGGCCTCTTGCATCTCCACTGCAGTCACCGCAATGCTTCTCTCGAATTTGGTGTGATCGAGGAACAAGGTCTCAGATGTTGCTACCACGGCTGGCTCTATGATGTTGATGGCACCATTCTCGAAACACCGGCACAGGATTCGAAACTAAGCGAGAAGATATGTCACGGGGCTTATCCCGTCGTTGAATATCTTGGCCTAATTTTTGCCTACATGGGACCTCCTGACGAACAACCTGATTTCCCTAAGTGGGACACAACGATGTTGCCGGACGTCGAAATGGTGCCTTACTCGATTCATTATCCCTGCAACTGGCTTCAAATTTGCGAAAACACCATGGATCCCTGGCACACCGTATTTCTGCATGCGCGCGTGACTGATATCCATTTCGGGGATACCTGGGGTATTGCTCCGGTAACCCAGTTTTATGAAAAACCCCACAAGATTTATGCAACGCTCACCTATCGCATTGAGGACAAAATCTGGGTCCGGTCTCAGGAAACTATCTCTCCTTCGTTTAGCCAAGTGGGAGCGTGGTGGGAGACAGGTCGCGAAGAGAAGTACTTTAAGCGAGCCAGTATCACGAAGTGGACGATCCCACACGACAACGAAGACTGCATGATTATCGCGTGGCGAAGCTTTGGGCCCGGCATCGACCCTGAGGGCCAAGGTGATCGATCTATGGTTGGGAAAAATTCAGTGGATTTCCCGGGTCAAACAGGACAAGAACCGTACGAATATCGGCAAAGGCATCCCAACGACTACGAGGCACAGGTATCCCAGGGCTCGATCAATGCCCACGCCGCAGAAAACTTGGGCTCTACCGATAAAGGCGTGGCTTATCTGAGACGCAAGTTAAGACGCGCGATTCGGGCCATTCAAGCCGGTGAGCGTCTCCCTGAGGCAGAAAGGATGGGTGAGGAATTTCTTACCCACACTCAAGATACCGTGTTGCCCATACCGATTCACCCTTCCGATGATGAGCAACTGCTAAAGGATGTCACGGACGCTGTCATGGAAATCGTATTTGAGGGTGACACCCTGGGCGGTGATGAACGGGCATCGTTTATCGAGTCAAAACTGAGAACTCTCAAGAACGACGCACGCTTTACAGCACATTGTGGCGACACTTGAATTAACACAAATTCACTAGTCTGACGATCATGAAAACACGCTGGGAATACGTACTGCTGCCAAGTTTTCTGATCGTGGGATTGCTGATCGTTGCCAGTCAGTATGTTTTTCTGAAAGGCAGTTTCTTTAAAGATCTAGGTTTGGGGAGAATTAGCGACACCGCAAGCATGGTCAATTACCTTCGATTCTTCACAGACTCCTTCTACCTGCACACCCTCTGGGTAACGGTAAAGACATCAGGGCTGGCCGCTCTTTTTACGCTGACACTCGGATTTCCGGTAGCGTACCTGATAGCGCGTATGCAATCTAAATGGTCGATGATTCTGCTTGCAGGAATCGTTGTCGCCACGTTTGTCACGATCGTAATCAAGGTGTTTGGTCTGATCATCATATTTTCAGCAGATGGCTTAGTTAACCAGGCGCTGATGGGGCTGGGGATCGTCGACACACCCTACACAATTATTGGAAATCAAACTGGTGTGGTTGTTGGCTTGATGCACTTTACGTTGGGCTTCGGAGTGCTACTTCTCTATAGCGTTATTCAGACGATTCCGAGATCCCTTGAGGACGCGGCCCAAATTCACGGGGCCAGTCGATGGCGCATGCATCTCCGTGTGCTGTTTCCGTTGAGCCTGCCAGGTGTCACCGTTGGCGTCCTCATGATTTTCAACATGTGCATGGGGGCATTTACGTCCGCCGCACTATTGGGTGGCGGTAGAGTCTTTACCCTACCGGTCCTCATCCAGCGAACAGTAATGATGGAGATTAAATACTCCATGGCCGGCACCTTAGCCGCCGTGTTGCTTGTGACTGTGTTGCTGATCAACCTCCTGTCGATCTATCTTATTCGACGACTTCGGTCGGCGAGACTGGTAATTGCATGATGGACTCGACCGTTCACCGCTCTCGAGAAGTCAATGGAGACACGTTAGCCCGTATTGCCCAAAAACGGCGTAAGGGTCCCCCACCAAAGCGTGGCTACCCCTGGGGGAAAGTCAGCCATTACGTTTACTGCGCCCTGTCATACATATTTCTGTTGTCGCCGATGATTGTGGTGATCGGGGCCTCTTTTCACGGTGGGGAGTACTACACTGCCATCAAGTTCCCCCCCGAAGACCCATCGCTTCAGTGGTACACAAAAATTCCTACGGCACAGTTCAAGGCGCTCGCGCTCAGTTTTGGGCTGGCCACTCTGGCCGCATTGGGGGCGTGCATCATTGGAATTCCTGCCGCGTTAGGCATTGTCCGAGGGAAGCTGCCCGGACGCAGTGTAATTTCTTCTGTTTTTCGTGCACCTCTCCAAATCCCAGCGATCGTTACCGGTATCGCTTTCTTGCAGCTTTACTATCTTTTTGGCGATGCAACGGGGCTCTATTTTCAGGGTACGTTTATTGGTCTTTATATTGGACATCTGTTTGTGGCCACGCCTTATGTCGTTGGAACGGTCACTGCCATCCTGCAGCGGTTTGACGTGCGACTCGAGGAGGCGGCGTTTAGCCTCGGCGCAAATCGATGGCGAACTTTCCGTCGAGTGACGCTCCCAGTGATCATGCCGGGCGTTTACGCGGGAGCGCTCTACTCTTTCATGGTGTCTTTCGCGGACGTGCCCATCTCAATATTTCTTACTGCGCCCGGATTCGTCACCTATCCAGTCGAACTGTTTTATGGAATGGAGAATGACTTTGATCCCAGCATATTGGCATCGTCATCTCTCGTCATATTTTTCTGTTTGTTAGTTTTGCTCGGCATGCAGAAACTTGTTGGTCTAGATAATTTGTTGAGGTCTGGTAGTAGATGAATGTTGCAAACGAAAAGCTGTCCAATTTCCCTGTAAAGATAGAAGAGGAATAATCATGAAACTAAAACGCACAGGACTGATACTCAAGAGCGCAGCTCTGAGTGTTGGGATACTTACCGCATCAAGTGGTGTTGCCGGTCAATTCGACGGTGTCACATTAAGAGTAGCCACCTGGGGCGGCTCTTGGAAAGAGAACATGGTGCAGGCGATCGTGCCTAAATTTGAGGCCCTCGGCGGCAAGATCGAATTTGTCACCGGGAGTCCTCAGGCCAATCTCGCGAAACTGATTGCTGCTCGTGGAAAAGCGCCTTTCGACGTGATGGAAACGCTTGACGCGCAGGAAAAAGAGTTCTTTGGAACAAACGAGCTGATACAAAAAATCGATCTCAGTCAGCTCACCAACAAGGAATACCTTGATGACTGGCAGTACAACGATTGGCGAGTTGCATCCTGGAGCACACAAGAGGTTATCTGCTACAACCGTGAGAAATTTGCCGAACTGGGGCTGCCCGCTCCGACAACTTACAAGGACCTAGCGAATGAGAAACTCGCCGGTCGGGTTGTAATCCCAGACATCACCTCAGGCGGTGGCTTCGCTAATTTTGGTGCAATTGCATACGCAGCAGGGGGAAACGAGCAAAATGTTGGGCCTGGTCTTGAGGTAATTAAGAATCTCAACTCCTTAAAGTTCTGGTCTCGCGGTGGAGAAGTGGTGACCCAGTTCGAATCAGGCGATGTTTATGCGGCAGTGGTCCATGCTGGTTGGTGCCTTAGAGCCCGCAAAGCTGGTTCACCGGTTGATACCGTCCAACCTGTCATCACGGGAACTAGCCATGTCGGCGTAGGCAAGTATGGTTGGCTCGTGATTCCTAAGCACAGCAAAGTACCTGAGGCGGCTTCATGGTTCATCAATGAGTATCAAGAGCCTGAATTTCAGATGCTGTATGCTGTAAAAAGTGGCGTCGTACCCACGAACCGGAAGTCGATCTCGCAACTGGCTAGTGATCCTATTTTTGCAGAGATGCTGGAACTTGATCCAGCCAAGATCGGTAATCAGTTGAAAATCGATTATCAAAAAGCTGACACCTCGGACTGGATTGACCAGTGGAACCGGTCTGTTTCTCAGTAGCGAGTATCTGACGCTGTCTTAGCCTCCATCGCTCAAAAGTGGGCCGCTCTCGGGCGGCCTGCTTTTGAGCAACTCCAGTAGCGAGTATTTCCTATGTCACGCGTTCTCCTGAAAGGTGTTAGAAAATCCTTCGGTGATTTTGTCGCCCTGCATCAATTAGATCTTGAAATTCAGGAAGGTGAATTTCTCACGTTGCTCGGGCCTTCCGGCTGCGGCAAGACAACCACTCTGCGGCTCATTGCGGGTTTTATCGAGCCTATGGAAGGAAAGATTCTTCTTGGGGATGAAGACGTGACGCAGGTCGCACCCCAGCACCGTGAAATCGGCATGGTGTTTCAGGATTACGCCTTGTTTCCTCACATGACAATTGCTGAAAACATTGGATTCGGACTTAAGGAGCGGCGCTACCCAAAACAGGATATCAATGATCGTGTAGAAGAGTTGCTGGATCTCATTCGGCTGCCCGAAGTTCATGATCGCTACCCTGCTGAGGTTAGTGGCGGTCAGCAGCAACGAATCGCGGTTGCTCGTGCCGTCGCTTATCCCCCCAAGGTTCTCCTCATGGATGAACCCCTCGGCGCACTCGATCTGAAACTACGTGAAACGATGCAAATCGAACTACGACGTATTCAACAAGAGTTAGCTATCACTACCGTTTACGTCACGCATGACCAGACTGAGGCGATGAATATGTCTGATCGCATCGTTGTGATGAACTCGGGGCGTATAGAACAAATGGGTGGCGCAGAAGACATCTACAACGAACCAAGAACTCGATTCGTCGCGGACTTTGTTGGACAGATTAACCTTTTCGACGCCAATAGTTACGAGCCTGAGACAGGAATGATCAAGCTGGATGGACTCGATCAGACGGTACATGTGCCCGTCAATCTTGCTGGCGGTGGCGAGTCGCTATCTCTCGGCGTCCGGCCGGAGGATATCGGCCTGGCAAATTCCGTCGAATCATCGAGCGGTATGAATCACCTAGCGGGAGTGGTCTCAGGACGCACATTCGCTGGCAACCTCACGCGTCTTTTCGTTGACGTAGGCTTGCAAAAGCCCGTCATCTTGGAAGCCAAATCTCAGAGTGTTAAATCAAACGTCGGCGATAAAGTCACATTAACCTGGCCTGTTGAACTCTCTAAACTTCTTTCTGATTAACAGGATCAGGCTCTAGATCCTAAATTAGCCCCGGAAGATCCGACGTCAGTTTGATGATCCCAGTTGTATGTTCCGCTGAATCCAGCCGGCATGCGCAATAAGGTCATCATCTTTATTGAGATGACCGACTAACTGCACCCCTAGAGGGAGTGCAGTCCGCCCTTTTCCGGCTGGCAAGGTAACTGATGGGCCGCCGATCAGATTCCAGGCACGAGAAAACTTAGGGTCTCCCGTGCTGCTCAGCCCTTTTGGCGCCTCGCCTGGAGCGCTTGCAGTAAGGAACAAATCACAGTCGGCAAACTCGGTGCGAAGCCTTTTTTCAGCGGAATCTCGCTGCTTTAAAGCCTCTTCATACGCTTGATAACTTATTTGGCGGCCGACTTCCACGAGTTGGGTAAACTGATCGCTGAGCTTTTCCCGATGGTTTTCATATTCTGCCGCACGTGACCTCGAAACCTCGAATGCCATAAGTGTTTGGTGGGCATCGACAAGGTTTACGCCCGCTTGGCCATCAACATCCACCTCTATTAACTCAATTCCAGATTCAGTCAGATCGCTTCCGGCGGCTTCGATTAGCAACTGACTCTCGCTGTCAAGCTCACTCCAAAACGGTGTTCTCACCAATCCTATTTTCCGTGGCTTTAAAGCGGTCGCCTTTGGCGACACCCCTAACAGTACATTTCGCAATAACTGGAGATCTTCGACACTTCTTACAAAGAAGCCGAGCGAGTCCATGGAGTAAGACAGGGTTAGGGCCCCGTTGAGCGGAAACTGTCCAGCCGATGCCTTGTAGCCAACCACACCGCAAAACGCAGCGGGTCGAATCACCGATGCCGCTGTTTGTGAACCTATCGCGAATGGCAGCATAAAATCCGCAACCGCGGCGGCCGAGCCCTGTGATGAGCCTCCCGGAGTGTGATCGGGATGATGTGGATTTCTGGTTTTGCCTGGAAAAAAGTACGCAAACTCTGTTGTCACTGTTTTTCCCATCACCACCCCACCAGCTGACCTCAACTGAGATACGACAGCGGCATCACACAAAGGTTGATGCCCCTCAAATATGCGGCTTCCGTAGGATGTAACCCAGTCTTTGGTATTAAAAATATCCTTAACCCCAAAAGGGATACCAGAGATTCTCGTAGCGCGGTCTTGAGAATTTATCTGATCAATTTGGTTCCGAACGAAATCTAAATCGAGTTCTATGAAGGCCTGTGTTATTTTTTCACGTGCTTCAATCCGATTTACAAGACTCTCAAAAACTTCACTCAAAGAGAATGCTCCAGCCCGTAAACCGCTATCCAACTCTCCCAGACTCATTTCATAGATTTCCATCATTTTTCCTTTTCTTAATCGGAAGCATCAAAACTATTTTCTTCTGAGGAAACTTTGAAGCGATAGTCTGACTTCCATATTAATCCGACTCGGAGACGACTATACTTTTGATTTGAGATATCAGTTCTGCCGAACTCAACATCATTCTAAAGTCAATCAACGTTTGGAGGACCGCCCCATGATCGGAGAAAAAACCGCTGAGTCAGATGCTTTTTGGAAACTCGTTTGCGAAGAGAAGTCCATTACCGCTTCAGATTATCACTGCCTGACCTTTGGCGATCCTAAATATCAAGACTACAGTGATCACATAACAGAATTGGCGATCAAGGGTATCAAACGCGCTACCGCTCACCTCGCTATTGATTTCGAGCTCAATAATGTAATCCGTAGAAAAAAAGGCGACTACTGGATGATTCTTTGGGAGGATCTCTCGCCCGCAGTTATCGTTGAATTGGTAAACGTCGAAGAATGTAAATTTGAAGATGTATCAGCAGAATTTGCCGCGCGAGAAGGCGAAGGAGATGGTTCTCTGGAGTTCTGGAAAAAGACCCATGAAGATTACTTCAAACTTCAATTGACCGACTGGGGTCACGAGTGGTCGGACCAGCTGAAAATCGTCTTAGAGTCATTCGATGTTGTTATGGCGAATCCAGCCCGACCCGTCTAGCTTGAACATTAACCAGAAAACTATATTGGTTCGCCAGCTTTATTGATTGGCGGCTGCTTGATGGTTATTCCACCGCACGTTTAGCAGACGCGCCCTTGTACGCCGATATCCCTGCATCGCCAGCGACAGCGCTAAGGATGATAAGACCACCCCAAAGCGTAGCAGCCGTCGGAATCTCGGTCACCGTAAACCAGGCCCAAATTGGACCCAGTACCGGTTCGAGCAGTGCCAGCAATCCCACTTGAGCTGCAGGCACGTGACGCGCTCCAAGGATCAGCAAAGTGAATCCTAAACCCACCTGAAACACTCCAAGATACACTGAAACGCCAAAGTCCCACCAGCTTACTGAAAATTGCCCAACAAAAGGGATTGATAAAAACGCGGCAAAACAGGCTGCAAGGAAAAGCGCAACAAGCATATCAGGTTGCCTCGAACGTCTCACAAGTACCACTGAGATCGCATAAGAAACCGGCAACCACAATGCAACAAGGTTCCCGAGATATCTGCCTTGAGCCATCCCTGCTCCCACCATAATAATCAGTCCCAACATTGCACCGCCAATCGCTACACACGTTCTAAGCGGCACCCGCTCTCTCAGCAAAAACCATCCCAGCACAGCCGCTAAAAATGGAGCAGCACTAAAGATAAAAAGTGCATTGGCTACAGTAGTCATCAGCAATGCAAATACGTACGCCACAAATCCACTGCCGAGGACAAGCGCTAGTAGGACATCGTCCTTGGTGATCGTCTTGAAGCGCGAGACCCAAGCACCTCGATTGAAAAGCACCAGCAATATAAATACGAGCGTCGCCATACTGATAGAGCGGTAGAACAAGATCTGCCATGCACCCGCAGACTCGATCACACGAAGCCCGACTCCTGAGGTACTCAGAAACAGTGCAGACGCCAACACCATAATCACTCCTCGCATGTATTGAGTCATGGTACGGCTCAAGAAGAAGATGAATGATCGCGACCGGAACCATCCATAGCTGGTTTCTGAGCTAGCCACAGCCCTAAAACGACCAACAACAATGACACGGCATGGAATACACCAAATTTTTCTGACAACAGTGTTACGGCCAAAAAGGAGGCTGAAATTGGAACGAGATTAAGAAACAACCCACAGATCCCAACACCAATGAGCTGAACGCTCCGCATATAGAAAAGATGGGCCAGAAAGGACGGAAAAACTGTAACGAAGAATACGATCAACCATCCTTCCATAGAGGGCCAGAACAGGACGCCTGCATTGAATTCATAAGCCAGCCCCATTACCGTCACAATTTGAGCTGTGATGGAAAAAAGCAACAATCCAATGATCTGATCGCCATCGGGAGCCTTTCGCAGTCCCAAGGTATAGCCCGCGAATAACCCACACCCGATCAGCATATATAGATCACCAATGTTGAACTCAACGCCAACCAGCCGCTGCAGTTGTCCTCCGGACGCAAGCACCAAGACGCCAGAAAGCCCAATCAGTATGCCTAGCGCTTGCAAAGAACGAATTCGATCTTTGAAGAAGAAGAACGACCCAGCGATGACGATAATCGGGATTGAGCCCTGAAGGATCCCGAGATTAATTGCTGTTGTATGGTGGGCCGCAATATAGAAGAACATATTGAAACCGCCTAAAGCCATCCCTCCTAGTACAAAACCTATCCAACCTGCGCGAAATAACTCTTTCGCTTCCTGTAAGCGCTTTCGAAATAGCACCAAAAGAAACACCGCCAGAATAAACCACCTAAGATGCGTCAGGAGAAATGGCGAGATGTGACCAACAGCAAATCTGCCAGCTACCGCGTTGCCGCCCCAGAATATTGTCGAGAAAGTGAGCAAAACAATTGGGCGACTCCAGAGAACTGGTAACCTAAGAGTCATTATTTTGACTTTAGTCGAGCGTTCATTTCTTCGAGCTCACTCCATCGCTGAAGGTGCTGTTCCAGCTCCCGTTCCAGATCTGCCAACTGGTCAAGCACAGGCTGGGTGTCACTGTAGTTTCTCTGATAGAAGTCAGAATCCAAGGTCTGATTTCTGACTTTTCCTAGTTGCGTTTCGACCGACTCAATGACACCGGGAAGATCGTCAAGCTCGCGCTGGAGTTTATACGACAACTTGCGAGCCGATGCCGGGCGCGTCGGTCGGGATGGGTCCGAGTCAATCGGACCGCCCCGAGGTCTCTTCGCCTCCCCCGACGCAAGCGATTGACCCCGCGTCATCCAGTCGCTGTAGTTGCCTACATAGGGCCGAATTGCCCCATCCGCCTCAAAGGCCAGAATACTGGTCACGGTGTTATCGAGAAACGCACGATCATGGCTGACCACCATCAGGGTGCCGGCGTATTCAGTGAGTTTTTCCTCCAACACTTCCAGGGTCTCGACATCAAGATCGTTGGTAGGCTCATCCAGAATCAAAAAGTTGGCTGGCTGGGTAAAAAGGCGAGCCAAAATTACGCGATTTCTCTCACCGCCAGACAACGCGCGGACCGGTGTCAATGCACGTTTGGCACTGAAGAGAAAGCCACGCAGATAGCCCACGACATGGCGGGGCTTCCCATTCAGCGTGACGTACTCCCTCCCGTCTCCCACTATTTGCGCGACCGTTTTGTCCGGGTCAAGCTCCCGACGGTGCTGATCAAAATAACCGAGCTGGATGTTTACACCCCACTTGATTGAACCCGCCTTCGGCTCGATTTCTCCCAGGAGCAGCCTCAGCAAAGTACTCTTTCCGACCCCATTGTTTCCAACGAGGCCTATCCGGTCACCACGGCGAATCCGCAAAGAAAAATCCTGAATCAGAATCGAGTCGCCATACCCAAAGCTAAGGCCCCTTGCGTCCAACACCTTGCGACCCGACTGATCTGACTCCTCTATGTGCACCCTCGCCCTGGCATCAGGATTCACCCGCTGTACGCGTACTTCACGCATCGCCTCAAGCGCCCTAACCCGTCCCTCGTTTCTTGTGCGTCGCGCTTTGATTCCCTGGCGGATCCAGACCTCTTCTTCGGCCAACTTGCGGTCGAACTCCGAGTTCGCCTGACGCTCTGCCGCCAGAGCCTCAGCCCGACGCCGCAGAAAGTCAGCATAATCGCCCGGCCAACTACGTAATTTGCCGCGATCAATTTCAACGATCCGAGTGGCGAGGCGCTGGAGAAATGCCCGATCGTGTGTAATAAACAGCACCGCCCCAGAAAAGGCTGCGAGACGGCTCTCCAACCAGCTGATTGCCTCAAAATCCAGATGATTGGTCGGTTCATCCAGCAGCAGCAGATCAGGGCGAGGGGCAAGCGAGCGGGCCAGAGCCGCCCGCCGGCGCCAGCCCCCTGACAATGCCTTGAGCGGCTGCTCCGGATCCAAACCCATCTCAGTGCAAATACTTTCGACCTGTTGCTGTGGGTGCCAACCACCATGCGCATCAATATGGCTATGCAAATCCTGAAGCGCCTTGAGCCCCGCCGCATCGAGATCGGCACCTGCCTGCTCACGATACTGTTCCGTCATCTGGATGATGTCAGTCAGGCCTTCGGCCACAAACTCGCCTACCCTTTGATCCTCATCACCCGGCAACACCTGCTCGAGTTCTGTAATACAAAGATCTCCGTGGCGACGGACCTCGCCCTCGTCGGGCTCCTGCGTTCCGGTGAGCAGGCGCAGCACGGAAGTCTTGCCGGCACCGTTGCGGCCCACGAGGCAAACTCGTTCTGCCGGCTCAATGGAAAGCTCTGCGCCACGCAAAAGCTTGCGTGGGCCAAACGCGAGGCTGACATCGTCAAGACGAATCAGGAACATGATCAGAAGCGATAAGCCACAGTCAAAACTGCGGGGCAGGTGAAAATGCGATATTAACCGACCTATCCCCGAGCCTGAACCAGTGACGGCCTGCATCGTGCTGCCGGCTCGCGGATGAGAGCTAACCCACTGCCAGACTCTTTTGAGGCAGTGGTTTAAAAAGTTTTTCCACTGGCCGACTTTTCGGTGATTTAGCACTTCTCTTTGAGTGTATTCGGGCGTAGACTTCGCGCCCGTTATCACCGATCTTCACGGCATTCCTGTGCGATTCGCTCTTTCCGTCCTGCGCACCCTCTCTGCACTGATGATCTCAGTGACGCTGCTGATGTTCGGGAACAGCATGTTCTCTACCCTGCTGGCGCTGCGTGCCAACATCGAGAATTATCCCAATGAGATGGTTGGGTTGATGGCCTCGGGATACTTCTTCGGCTTTGCGCTGGGCACCTTCCGGTCCGGACTACTCATTAACCGGATCGGCCATATCCGCACCTTCGCCGCACTTTCAGCGATCGCAGCAGCCTCGGCCATGATGGTGCTGATTTTCCAGGATCCGTGGGCCTGGGTCGTCCTCCGGGCCATTATGGGTGCGGCCAGTGCGGGACTTTTTGTCGTGGTCGAAAGCTGGCTCAATAACCGCGCCACCAACAACAGCCGTGGCATTCTGTTGTCCATTTACATCATGATCGGCTACATGGCTTCTGCCGTTGGCCAGCAAGCGATCAAATTTGGTGACCCGGCAAGTTTCGGACTATTCCTGCTGGTCGGGATCGTCCTGGTTCTGTCTCTCGTTCCCGTTTCGCTGACCACAGCCACCCATCCGGATCCGGTGGATAAACCCCTTCTCAATATCCGGACGCTTTTTTCGGTCTCGCCGACCGCTGTTGTGGGCTGCCTCGTTGCCGGACTCATCTCCTCGAGTTGGTGGGGTCTGGGTCCCGTCTATGCCCAAGAGCTTGGCCTGACGGTGGCACAGATCTCTGGCTTCATGACGGCAGGTCTCCTGGGCGGCATGCTTCTGCAGATCCCGATTGGACGACTGTCGGATCGGCAGGATCGGCGACTTGTGCTCTTTGGTGTCGCCTCTTGCTTGAGCATTCCTGCGCTGATGCTGGTACTGAGCGGCATGATGCCGTCCTGGACGCTACCGGTCAGCGCAGCAGTCTTTTTTGGCTTGAGCTCGACGCTGTATCCGTTGAGTATTGCTTACGCAAATGACTATCTTGATCCAGGCGACGTGGTGGCGGCGAGCGGCGGCTTCGTGCTGGTATTTGGCATCGGTGCGGTAGTTGGGCCACTGGCCGCTTCGGCGGCAATGCGCTTTGCAGGACCCCAGGGCATGTTCATGTTTGCTATTGGTGCCGCGGTCCTGCTCGTCGGATTCATTGCCTGGCGAAGCCGTATTCGGCAATGGGCTCCGGTGGTCGAAAAAGAACCCTATATCCTCCAGCCTGAAACGCCCAGCGCCATCGGCGATCTTGACCCCCGGGCCGAAGTGGACGAGTACTACGATGATGGTCCGGATACCCTCGAAACACCTGCTCCGGAAGCAGCGCCGAATAAATCGTTTTCTTTCTGGCTGGGACGCTCCGGTGCATCGGATGACGACGGGAACGTCGCACATGTTTCATCAGAAACTGAGGCAACACCCGACCCTGAGGAAACAGCGGCCAAAACGCTGGGGCGCGCCTGACGGATCTGTTTCTTTCCGGACTATTTCCCGAGGGAGGTCGGTCTAGGGGCCTGGACTGTACCTTACCGCCAGCACTTCGTAACGCCGTATTCCACCGGGCGCCTGAAACTCGATCTCATCGTCCTGTCGCTTGCCAATAAGTGCTTTGGCAATCGGTGAACTATGTGAAATCATGCCTTCATCGATATTGGCTTCAAGTTCACCAACGATGCGGTACGTCACCTCACGATCGCCCTCTTCTTCCCACAGGTCCACCCACGCACCAAACACAATCTTGCCGCCCGCATTGAGTCGCTCAGGATCAATGACTTCGGCTACCGCCAGTTTGGCGTCCAGATCTGCAATACGGCCTTCAATAAAGCCCTGTTGCTCACGCGCTGCGTGATATTCGGCGTTCTCAGAAAGATCCCCATGCGCCCGCGCTTCGGCAATCGCCTCAATGACTGCCGGACGATCCACGCGTTTAAGCCGCAGCAACTCCTCACGAAGCCGTGCCTCTCCTTCAACCGTTAGCAGTACTCTCACTGTCTCACGGTCTCATGAAGGGTCTGCAATCGATTAACACTTTGGTCATTTCCCGCACGATGAGCCTCGCACGCGGCCCGGGCCGCGGCCAACGTAGTGAAATAGGTTACTTTGTGCGTCAACGCCTGTCGACGGATGGTTTCTGAATCCTGCCGACTGTGCTGACTCGCTGTCGTGTTCACGATAAGGTCGTACTCACCGTTCTTAATGTTATCTACCACGTGAGGCCGTCCCTCACTCACCTTGTTAACGATACGAGCCTTTAGTCCTGCTCTGCTGAGCACATGGGCCGTGCCTTCGGTCGCCTCAAGCGAAAAGCCATTTTCGCTCAGATACCTTGCGATGTCGATCACAGACCCCTGATCTGCAGTACGGACGCTGATGAGCGCTGTCCCCGAGGCAGGGATGAGGAGCCCTGTGGCTCGCTGCGCCTTGCGGTACGCTTCGCCGAAGGTCATGCCGATACCCATGACTTCTCCCGTGCTTTTCATTTCCGGGCCAAGCAAAGGATCCACTCCGGGGAACTTAATGAACGGGAACACAGCCTCCTTGACGGAAAAATAGTCTGGCCGGATCGTACCTTGAACCCCCTGATCCGCCAAAGACACCCCGGACATGACCCGCGCCCCGATCTTGGCCAAGGGACGGGTCGTTGCCTTGGAGACAAAAGGCACCGTGCGTGATGCACGAGGATTCACCTCGAGGACATAGACATCTCTGCCTTTAACGGCGAACTGCACGTTCATGAGGCCCCGGACCCCGAGCGCCATGGCCATCTCGGCAGTCTGCTGCTCCAGGCGGCTTTGAATCTTTGCGCTCAAGGCAAACGGGGGCAACACACAGGCTGAGTCCCCCGAATGGACCCCAGCTTCTTCGATATGCTCCATGATTCCGCCGATCACCACCTCGTTCTCATCGCAGATGGCGTCCACATCGACCTCAACGGCATCGTTCAAAAAGCGATCGAGCAGAATGGGAGATTCATTGGATACCTTGAAGGCATCACGCAGATAGCGGGATAGCTCTTCCGGCCCGTGCACAATCTCCATGGCGCGCCCGCCCAGCACGTAGGACGGCCGAACCACGAGCGGGTAGCCGATTTCCCCAGCCCGCTCAAGCGCCTGCTCCTCGGTGGTCGCTGTGCGGTTCTCCGGCTGTAGCAGGCCGAGCTGGGAAATCAGCTCCTGGAAGTGGTCCCGATCTTCCGCCTGATGAATTGAGTCCGGCGAGGTGCCGAGGATAGGCACTCCCGCTTGCGCAAGGCCTCGGGACAATTTCAGCGGAGTTTGCCCCCCATACTGGACGATCACTCCCGAGGGATTCTCGACCGAGCAAATTTCAAGGACGTCTTCAAGCGTCAGCGGTTCAAAATACAGTCGATCCGAGGTGTCGTAATCCGTTGAAACAGTCTCAGGATTGCAGTTGACCATGATGGTCTGGTAGCCATCCTCACGCAACGCCATCGCCGCGTGGACACAACAATAGTCAAACTCGATTCCCTGGCCAATACGGTTTGGCCCGCCACCCAAAACCATGACCTTGGCTTTCGTTTCAGGATGCGATTCGCACTCGTCTTCATAGGTGGAATAGAGGTAGGCGGTAGGGGTGGAAAACTCCCCGGCGCACGAATCCACACGCTTATAGACCGGCCTGACACTGAGTTCATGCCGGCGGGCACGCAATTCTAATTCGCTGACACGCATCAAATCGGCAAGGCGTGCATCTGAGAACCCCTCTCGCTTGAAACGCCGCAGGTCTGGGGCGCTGACTTTGGACAAAGACATCTCGCTGACCTTGGCCTCCGACGCCACCAGCTCGGCAATCTGCGAGAGAAACCAAGGATCAATTCCTGTGAGCGTCTGTACCTCATCCAATCCAAGACCCTGCCGAAACGCATCAGCGATATACCAGGCGCGGCGCGCGCCTGGCACCCGAAGGACCCGCGCCAAATCATGATTATCCGCGGTTGGATCCCATAGGGGTTCAAGACCGAGGCTGCCGATCTCGAGACTGCGCAGCGCCTTTTGGAACGACTCTTTAAAGGTCCGCCCGATAGCCATCGCCTCACCCACCGACTTCATCTGGGTCGTCAGCGTCGGATCCGCCTGGGGAAACTTCTCAAAATCAAAGCGGGGGATCTTCGTCACAACATAGTCGATGGAGGGCTCGAATGAAGCCGGTGTTGCACCGCCCGTGATGTCATTATCCAACTCATCCAAGGTATATCCGACCGCAAGTTTTGCCGCGACTTTGGCGATCGGAAACCCTGTCGCCTTGGACGCGAGTGCAGAAGAACGTGATACCCGGGGATTCATCTCAATCACCACCATGCGGCCGCTCGCCGGATCGATAGCAAACTGCACGTTGGATCCACCGGTATCTACCCCGATCTCACGCAATACGGCGATGCTCGCGTTGCGCATGATCTGATATTCCTTATCGGTGAGCGTCAACGCCGGCGCGACCGTAATGGAATCTCCGGTATGAACACCCATCGCATCGAAATTCTCTATCGAGCAGACAATAATGCAGTTATCACGCCGGTCCCGCACCACTTCCATCTCAAACTCTTTCCAACCGAGAATGCATTCCTCAATGAGCAGTTCGTTGGTGGGCGACGCATCCAGCCCACGGCGGCATATCGCCTCATACTCCTCAGTGTTGTAGGCAATTCCACCGCCGCTGCCTCCAAGGGTGAAGGAGGGTCGGATAATGACGGGAAAGCCAATCCGCTCCAGGACGGCTGCGGCCTCTTCCATTGAATGGGCGAGATCACCTGTAACCACGTCAAGACCAATCGCCTGCATGGCATCCCGGAACCGCTCGCGATCCTCGGCTTTGTCAATTGCATCCTGGGTTGCCCCGATCATCTCAACACCGAATTTCTCCAGCACGCCGTGACGCTCCAGGTCCAAAGAGCAGTTCAAAGCCGTCTGACCGCCCATCGTGGGCAACAATACGTCGGGACGCTCTTTTTCAATAATGAGTGCAACCGCCTCCCAGGTAATCGGCTCAATGTAGGTGGCATCTGCGAACTCGGGATCGGTCATGATCGTTGCGGGATTGGAGTTCACCAGAATGACCCGATAACCCTCCTCCCGAAGAGCCTTACAGGCCTGCACTCCCGAGTAGTCGAATTCACAGGCTTGGCCAATGACAATCGGACCCGCGCCAATCACCAGCACTGAAGAGATGTCAGTTCGTTTTGGCATGACCTGATTTTTTTGATTGCCCCATCAGTTCGACAAACTGATCAAAGAGCGAAACGATATCGTGAGGTCCGGGGCTGGCTTCAGGGTGGCCCTGGAAGGAAAACGCCGGCGCATCGCGCAGCGCAATCCCCTGAATGGACTGATCAAATAGCGAGCGGTGCGTCACTGAAACGCCCTCAGGCAATGAATCCGGATCGACCGCAAACCCGTGATTTTGGCTGGTGATCATGACCTGACTGGTGGCGAGATCCACAACGGGATGATTCGCGCCGTGATGGCCAAATTTCATCTTGAGTGTTTTGGCGCCCGCGGCAAGCCCAAGCAATTGGTGTCCAAGGCAAATTCCAAATACGGGCACCCGAGCCTTCAGAATCTCCTGAATTGCCTCAACCGCGTAGGTGCAGGGCTCAGGGTCCCCTGGCCCGTTTGACAGAAAGACGCCGTCAGGATTTTTCGCCAGCACGGCTTCTGCACGGGTTTCTGCCGGCACCACCTCGACCGAACAGCCCCGATCGACCAGCAAGCGCAGAATATTCCGCTTTACTCCGAAGTCATAAGCCGCCACCTGAAATTTGGGCTTAGCTGGAGATCTGAAACCACTTTCCAGTTCCCAACTGCCCTCCTCCCACAGATAGGGTTTTTCAGTAGTAACCGCTTTTGCGAGATCCATCCCCTTAAGGCCGGCAAAGGCCTGCGCCTTGGCAACGGCTCCGTTCTCGTCGATATCACCAGCCTGCAGACAACCATTTTGTGCGCCCTTTTCGCGTAGCACCCGAGTTAACTGCCGCGTGTCAATGTCGCTGATCCCAATGACGCCTTGGCTAACCAGGAAGTCACTCAAACTTTCTTGGGAGCGAAAATTGCTGAGTAGTGTCGGATAATCACGCACGACAAGACCGCAAGCATAAGCGACTTCGGCTTCCTTATCCTCGTCATTGGCGCCGACGTTGCCGATATGCGGACAAGTCAAGGTAACAATCTGCCGGGCATATGAGGGATCCGAAACGATCTCCTGGTAGCCTGTCATCGCGGTATTAAATACCACTTCGCCGACCGTCTCGCCGGCAGCGCCGATAGATCGGCCGCGAAAAATCGTTCCATCTTCAAGAGCCAGAATCGCTGGGATCACAAGATAAAACCTTTATCCGGACAAAAAAAAGGAGAGACCCCGGGGTCTCTCCTTTTCTGAATCAGATGCTCGCTCATTTCGGGGAAAGCAGTCTATCTTCTCGCGCCTCAAACATCAATCGTTCACGGGCTCTTTTACGACTTTAATCCCAATACATCCTGCATATCGAAGAGGCCAGAAGGCTCTTCCATCAGCCATTGAGCGCAACGCAGCGCTCCATTGGCATAGATTTCCCGACCCGAAGCCTTGTGGGTAATTTCCACCCGCTCTTTGGTTCCGGCAAACCACACACTATGCTCGCCGATTACATCCGATGCCCGGATAGTGGAAAAGCCAATTTCCTTATCGCTGCGCGGTCCCGTATGACCTTGCCGGGCAAAAACCCCATGTTCGTCGAGCGTTCTGTCGAGCGCCTTGGCCACGACTTCGCCCATTTTCAGCGCAGTGCCAGAAGGTGCGTCCACCTTGTGGCGATGGTGCGCCTCAATAATCTCGACATCAACCTCGTCACCAAATGCCCTGGCTGCGAGTTCCAACAGTCTCAAGGTGATATTGACCCCTACGCTCATATTCGGCGCCCACACGACCGCCGTTTTTTTAGCCAGCTCAGCCATTCGCTCTCTATCGCTATCGGACAACCCGGTTGTCCCGATGACCGCTTTTCGGCCGTGTTCGGCACAAAAAGCAAGATTGGCTAAAGACGCCACCGGCGACGTGAAATCGATCAGTACATCGAACGACGGACCGTCGATACCGTCGGTCAGAATCACTGAGCTTTGGCCGCTGCCAGCAGACTGGCCGACCGATTCGTGTCCGCTCTGCTCGAAAGCATGTGCCAGGGCAAACGACTCATGACCCTCGCAGGCCGAAATCAGACTTTGCCCCATTCGGCCCGCAGCGCCGGCGATCGCAAGTTGAATCATGGTGTTCCTGTCGAAATGGAAAAAGTTCCGGGCCTAACTCAAAAGATCCTTTACCCCGTCACGTTCCTCGCAGAGCTCAGCCTCGGTGATCTTCATCCTTTCCTCGCTGAAATCATTGATTTCAAGATCCTGTACTACAGAGTACTTGCCGTTGGTGCAAGTCACGGGGAAGGAGTAGATCAGCCCCGATTCAATTCCATAATCTCCGGTTGATGGAATCGCCATGCTGACCCAGTCTTCCTGTGACGTGCCGTGGGTCCAGGTATGCATATGATCAATCGCGGCGCCCGCGGCTGATGCCGCGCTCGAAGCGCCACGAGCCTTGATAATCGCCGCGCCGCGCTGCTGTACCGTGGGAATGAAATCGTCCTTGATCCATGACTCATCAACGAGATCCGTCGCGAGCTTCCCACCAATCATTGTGTGATGGATATCAGGATACTGGGTGGCAGAGTGATTTCCCCAGATGGTTACCCTGGAGATATCGGTGGTTGCTGCGCCGGTTTTGTCCGCCAACTGGCTGATGGCGCGATTGTGGTCCAAACGCGTCATTGCCGTAAATTGAGCCGCGTCGATATCCGGCGCGTTTGCAGAGGCAATCAGTGCATTGGTATTCGCCGGATTTCCAACGACCAATACCTTAACATCTCGAGAGGCGACCTCATTCAGCGCCTTGCCTTGCACCGAGAATATTCGGGCATTCTCGGTCAGCAAGTCCTTGCGCTCCATTCCCGGCCCCCGGGGACGGGCACCTACCAGCATAGCGAAATCGATATCCGCAAATACAACGGCAGGATCATCAGACGCCACTATGCCGTGAAGCAGTGGGAATGCACAGTCATCAAGCTCCATGACAACGCCCTGAAGGGCGCCCATCGCCGGAGGGATTTCGAGCAACTGCAAAATGACCGGCTGGTCGCTTCCCAGCATATCGCCCGCAGCAATCCTGAACAGCATGGCGTAACTGATCTGTCCGGCCGCACCTGTGACCGCAACCCGCACCGGTTTCTTCATGAACCACTCTCCTTTTTTCTAAGTCCCAAATTTCTAAGTCCCGAAAAATCCATCAACGTCAGGCAACAGCGAGATCTCGCGGCTCGCGCCTGTATCCCACTAAATAGACTGCCTAGAGCCAAAGTGGCCACACGCTGATGAGGCGGCTAGGCCGCGCGTCTAAATCACTCTAGTGACACAAAATGACGGGGCACGTTGCGTGATTAAAGATCTCACTGGTCGGTCCGCCAAAGACCAGTTGGCGCAGGCGGCTGCGGGTAAAAGCGCCTTTGATGATCAGATCTGCGTCAAAGTCCTTGGCCTCGGAAACAATGACCTGGCCCACCGTGGAACCGGCGGTCTCTGCCATTTTCGATTGAACCTTAAATCCGCTGGCCCGAAGATGCGCAGTGATCAGTTCCACATCCGGCCCGGCAACCATACCCCCCTCCACAGACAGTACCTGTATCGCCTCCGATCGGGCGAGCAAAGGCCTTGCGGCACTCAGCGCTCGTGCTGTCTCTGTGCTGCCGTTCCAGGCCACCAGTATCCGACGGCCAATCGTCTGAGGTATTTGATCACTGACAAGCAGCAAAGGTCGACCACTTTCGAAAAGCAGCGCCTCAGCGGTGCTCTTCCAGTCCATATCACCACTCGCCAGATCACGATGCAATACACTGATTCCAAAGGCCCTGGCGTATTCACCCAGACCCTCAGGACCGGTCCCCATCATTTCCGTCCAGCCCGCCCGCAAGCCTTCTCCGTCCAGCGAACTCAACGGAATTCCCCGTTCTGCAATAAGTGACTCGAATGCCTCACGAGCGAGTGTTGCCTGCTGTCTGCCCTCTTCCTCAAAAGCGGCGAGGTAGTCCCCGGGCAAAGTAATACCTTCCCCTGCAATGATCGGAAGTACCTGACGGCTGTAGGCGCCTTCGATATATGCGCCTTCAGTTTCCGCTATGCGTTTTGCGGCATCGACCGCCGCCGCATTGGGCTGGGTGTTATTGAATGGAACCAGTATTGTGCGCAAACCCGACATGGATAAACCTCCTCCATGGAAAAATTCGCCTTATTTTATCAAGGGCTTGACGAACCTGCCGGATCAGCCCGTTTCAGCAGCGATTCCCCTATAAAACTGCGGCGCCAGCCGCTTAACACGCGAAGATTCCGCTTGCCCGCCGCAAGAGCACGAATCTCATTCCTTGGCGCGATAGCCGATGGGGGCACACCCTCACGCTCACACACCTCCCCGAGATATTTCCATAGAGCGTTCCCCAATGCCTTTTCTGCGGCATCGGGTCTGGTCGGCCGGGGCATTGCAACGAAGTCCGCATCGGGCGTTTGACCCTCACGAATAACGTCCAGAATCTCTTCCCCCCGCCGCTTTAGCGTACCTTTTTCAAGACCCACCACTGCCGACAGGGCCTCGGTATTTTGCGGCCGGGTGTGCGCCAGTTCGATAAGCGTATCTGTTGAGATCAGCCATTCTCGCGGACGATCTGTTCTCCTTGCAAGATCCTCACGCCACCGCGCCAACGATGACGCTATGTTTTGACCGACGCGATTCATTCCGGCGCAGGCCCTCATCACCTTTTCTATCGGGGCCTGCTCTGCCTTACGCAGCGATTCCTCGGAAACGAGTGCCGCACAGTCCTCGGCCAGCCAGTTTTCACGCCCGCGATCCTGAAGGCCCGCAAGCAGGGTGTGGTAAAGCGTACCGAGATAGCGGGCATCATCCAGCGCGTACTGCACTTCGGCCTCGCTTAAGGGCCGGCGGCACCAGGGTGTTCGGGTAAATGCCTTAGAAAGCGCCACATCGCAGATCTCCTTAACCATCCGGGCATAGCCGACCTGCTCGCCGTATCCGCAAAATGCTGCGGCAATCTGGGTGTCAAAAAATTCTCCCGGGACGACTGAAAAGTGCTGTTGCAGCACTTCGAGATCCTGGCGGGCAGCGTGGAAAATCTTGACCGGCTGCGGTTCACTGATCAAGGTCCGAACGCTACCCCAATCCAGTTCCGCAAGAGGATCGATACACACCGCCTGTTCGGACGTTGCCATCTGAAGCAGGCAAAGCCTGGGGAAGAAGGTGCGCACCCGCTCGAATTCGGTATCCACACCCAGCCATGAGGCACTCTTTGCATGTATCACCCATGCGTCCAGAGCCTCCTGATGATCGATCCAAAGGGTACGTGTATTCAACGGATTGTTTCTACCAACGGCAATTTGGGCGTTACTGAAGACAGGGAAAAAGCGGGCTGATGATATCATCCCGGCATCTCAATTACTGATTAAACCTTATGGTCAGTTTCCTGCAGTTGTTCATCAATCTTTGCCTTTTCCGGCACCGGGCTCAGGATGTGCCGCGCTCTGAATTCCTGCTGTTGGTAACTGCCGCGCTCGCGGTGATCACGAGCGCCATCAACGCCGTCCCCAATGCCGGATTGATTCGGGGCCTGTTTATGTCGGTCGGTCAAGTGTTGCTGTTCGCGCTGCTGATCAGTTTGCTTCTGCGATTCAGGAGCCTCTCGGACCGCACGACCCAGACCCTGACGGCCATGTTCGGAGCAACGACGCTACTGCAATTGTTAGCCCTGCCCTTCTTCGGATGGCATGAGCGCCTGCTGCCGGAGGGTCCCGACGCAGTAATGATGCTAACAACGCCTCTCCTTGTTGCAGCCGGTATCGCGATTTGGTCACTCGCCGTCATGGCTTCCATTCTGCGCCAGGCAATGGAATGCGGGCTGGGACTGGCGCTTCTGATCATCGTTGCCTGTCAGTCAGTAATCATGGCGACAATCATGACTCTCAGCGGCAGTCCGTCTGGTTGAAAAATTTTATCCATATCGCAGGTATTGGCGGGACGTTTATGGCCGGACTTGCGTTGATTGCCCGCGAAGCAGGCTTTGAGATCAGCGGTTGTGATCAGGCAATTTATCCGCCGATGAGCGATCTGCTTGCAGCTCAAGGTATTGTGGTTCAAGAAGGATATGAGCGGGGAGTTTTCGACTCAGGAGCCACACCCGATCTTTTTGTGATTGGCAATGCATTATCGCGGGGCAACCCCCTGGTCGAGTCCATACTGAATCAGCGCCTGGCTTACACCGCGGGAGCCCAATGGTTGCGCGAGACCCTTATTCCGCAAAAACGTGTCCTCGCGATCGCCGGGACGCACGGCAAGACCACTACCTGCAGCATCTGTGCTTTTCTGCTCCATGCTTGCGGCCTCGAGCCTGGGTTTCTGATCGGCGGAGTACCCGGAAATTTCGACGTCTCAGCACGACTGGGCGCAGGAGACTGGTTTGTTATTGAAGCAGATGAATACGACACAGCGTTTTTTGATAAGCGCTCGAAATTCCTTCACTACCGCCCTGATGTGCTAATGATTGGCAATCTCGAATTTGACCACGCAGATATTTTCGACAGCATTGCCGATATTGAAAAACAGTTTCAGTATCTGCTGCGCAGCGTCCCCGAGAATGGCACTGTTGTCATCAACGCAGATCAGGATGGACTCTCCGACTTGCTGACGCGCGGCTGCTGGTCGCAGGTTATCCGCTACAGTTGCACCGATGCCCCAGCCGAATGGCGGGCCGTAGCCCTGCAGCCGGACTGCCGGCGTTTTGACGTCTACTGCGACAATCATCACGTCGCGACAGTCGAGTGGCCTCTGATGGGCCAACACAATCTGCAAAACGCGATTGGGGCCATTGCCGCGACTCATGCCGTCGGTGCCAAACCCGAGGAGGCCTGTGCTGCACTGGCTGAATTTCGTTCGCCCAAGCGGCGTCTTGAGCGGGTCAACCCGAAATCGTCCATCGCGCTTTTCGACGACTTTGCCCATCACCCTACGGCCGTTCGGGAAACTCTGAAGTCGCTCCGGTCTTGTGACTCTCAAGGAAAAGTCATCGCCGTGCTCGAGCCGCGCTCCAACACGATGAAGCAGGGCTTTCACCGGCCTGAACTCGCCCAAGCGCTGGCACTGGCCGACGTCGCCATTATCCGTCGTCATGATGGCCTGAATTGGGACCCCGAAGAACTGACACACCTCAAAGACGGCGATAAAATTATGGTGTGCAATTCAAATACACAGATCGTTGATGCGGTCTGTGGCGTCGTCGAAGCAGGCGACCGAGTGGTTATGATGAGTAATGGCAGTTTCGACGGCCTGCGAGACCTGCTTGCCGCGCAGCTGAATTGAACAAACTATCTTCCCGAGGACACTTCAATGAGAAAAGTTCTTAGCCTACTGGGTCTGTTTTTCTTCCTGAGTCTGCCGGCAGGGGCGCAGGAGTATCAGCAGGACGTCAACTTCTTTGAGCTCCAAGTCGCGCAACCTGTTCACACGGGCGAAAAAATAGAAGTGCTTGAACTCTTCTGGTACCGCTGCCCGCACTGCTACAAACTTGAGCCCTATCTGAACAAATGGCTCAAGAACAAACCGGAGTTCGTGGAGTTCGTTCGCCTTCCTGCAATACTGAATCGGTCCTGGGCTTTTGACGCCCGGGTTTTTTACACCTTTGTCGCCCTGGGCCTGGTGGATAGGCTACATGACGCTTACTTCGAGGCCATCCACGAGGATCGAAAGCGCTTCCGGACCGCCGAACAGGTGGCGGACTGGGTCGCCGAGCAGGGCCTCGACCCTCAACCGATTTTGGATACCTTTAACTCCTTTGGTGTCGACTCAATGGTCGCTCATGCCGCGGATATGTCTGGCCGATACGAGACCGATGGCGTTCCAACAATCATCATTGACGGAAAATACCGGACAAAGGTTTCCTTTGCCGGTGGACATAACGAACTGATTGATCTAATGAATTATCTCGCCCAACGCGCACAGACCGAGCGCGCCAACTAACTGCCCAACGCATCGGCTCATCGTGGCCAGGGATCCGGGCGAATATCAGATCTTCTATCATGTGGGTCTGGGGAAGGCAGCGTCGACCTACCTTCAGGACAGGGTTTTTCCCAAGCTTGCAAACATCCGTTATGTGCCTCGAGACCGATACCGCGGGTATCAAAAACTGATTGAGCGCACCCAGGACCGCCGCTACCTGATCTCCCGTGAAGCGGCTTACCGACTGACCCAGCGCCTGGAGGAGTTCGCCGCTTTCAAAGCCGATGCGCGCGTGATTCTGGTACTGCGCCGTCATGATCGTTGGATCGCGTCTCACTACAGACGTTACCTCAAGAACGGCGGCAGCATGGAATTCGAGCGCTATGCGGATCTGGACAGTCCTGCACCGCTCTTCTGGGGTGAGCAAAAAATGCGCTTCATGTCCATGATTGAAGCCATTGAGTCCCGTTTTGGCTCCGCCCCTCTTGTGTTATTCCACGAAGACCTCAAAACCAACCCGTTTGCCTTGATCGATCAGATCTGCGCTTTCACGGGGGCTCACTATCAGCGGGAACAAATTGACCTGTCTGTGGTACACAGTTCCTGGAGCGATGATCAGCTTAAAGTCACTCGGCAGGTCGGCAAGCGCCTATTTGCTGAGGTTCCGGAGGCTGCGCAGCACCCCGGGTTTCATCGGGTGCAGCGCCGGCTGAGACTCTGGACCTGCTACGGCATTCTGGGTGCGGCCAAACTGGTTCCCAAGGCGCTGCTCGATCCACATCCGCTGATCCAACCCGACAGCCTGGAGCGCATCCGTAACCACTTTGAAGAAGACTGGGATGCCTGTCATCAGTACGCCCAGGCACACAATCCGGCACCAACATCGCTTAAAGGTTGATCAGCCCCGAACCTTTGATGCCGTCAAACACAAACTGCACAGCAAGCGCCGTCAATAGGAGTCCAAAAATCCGGCTGACGACATTCATGCCGGTGACACCCAGTAGGCGCTGTACCTGGCCCGCCATAAACATCAATATCAAAGTTAACAGGAGCACGAATCCCAGACTCGACACGACTGCGAGTTGCTGATACCGATTGTCTCCGGCATTGGTCATCAGCAAGATAGCGGCGCCGATCGCTCCGGGTCCCGCAATCAAAGGCGTCGCGAGCGGGAACACCGCAATATCCTCTCGCTCAAGGGCTTCTCGATCCTCATCCTCGGTGGTCGATGCCACCCCGGAATGTCGGGCGAACACCATGTCCAGCCCCACCAGAAACAGCAAGATCCCGCCGGCCGTCTGCAATGCCGGAATAGAAATGCCGAGACGGTCAAGGAGCATCTGACCGAATAACGCAAATGCATAGAGCAAACACGATGCCAGAAATACTGCCCGCACGGCAGTTCGCCACCGCTGCCGGGGTGTCATTCCGCGCGACAATACCGGATACATGACCGCGACATCGATTGGCCCGATCGTGGCGAAAAAGGCCGTAAAAGCAATAACCAATGTTTCGTTAATGGCGGTCATCTAAGTCGCTCAACAGACTCGTTTAATCGAAGGTGGCGACCCCCTCTTTGTGCAAATCTTCCATGGTGCGTGAAATTCCCTCACGGAGAATGCTGATCATCTCGTCAATCTGCTCCCGGGTGATGCAAAGCGGCGGCGACATCACACACATATTAATTAACGGCCGGACTAAAAGCCCCAGTGCCTGGCAGTGCTTGTCGATCCGGTTGCCCACTTCATAGTCGAGTTCCAGGGGCTGGCGACTCTCCTGGCTGGCCACACACTCAAGGCAACCCATCAAACCCATTCCTCGGATATCACCGACGATGGGCAGATCCGACAGCGTCCGTAACTGCTCCTGCATATACGGGCCCATCTCAAGCGCATTCTCGAGAAGTCCCTGTGACTCAAAGACTTCCATATTCGCAATTCCTGCCGCACAGGCGACCGGATGACCCGAATAGGTAAATCCGTTGGAAAAGACCGATCCTCGATTACTGTCGCCACTGACGGCCTGGATCAGTCTGTCGGAAATCATCACACAGGACAGGGGGATGTATCCGGACGTTAAGCCCTTGGCTGAAATAATGATATCCGGCGTGATATCAAAGACTGGTTCTGAGGCAAACCAATGACCGAGACGACCGAATCCCGTCACTACCTCATCCGAGATATAAATCACATCGTGGCGTCGACAGACCTCCAGACAGCCTGCGTGATAACCCTCCGGAGGAACGATCACTCCCCCTGAGGCCAAGATGGGCTCTGCGATAAACGCCCCTACCTTGTCCGGTCCCACCTCAAGGATCTTCTCCTCGAGTTCCTTGACCAGAAAATCCTTAAAGGCGGCGACATCCATCCCCTCAGGCCGTCGATAAGGGTTAGGCGAGGAAATAAAGTGCACAGTATCCAATCCGGTATCGAGCCAATTCTTATCGCGGGGCTTCCCTGAAACGGCTGCTGAAAGATAGGTGCTGCCGTGATAGGCGTCATGCCGGGATATGATGTGCTTCTTCTGTGGTCGGTCGAGCACGTTGTTGTAGAACATCATGAAGCGCAGTGCCGAATCAACCGCAGTGGATCCGCCGGTCGCATAAAAAACATGATCGAGATCACCCGGCGTTACCGCCGCCAGGCGCTCAGCCAACTGGGCAGCAGGTTCTGTTGGGTGACTCCAGGGGCTCGTATAAGACAACTGTGCCGCCTGCTGATGAATCGCCTCGACGATCTTTTTTTGGCCGTGCCCGGCGTTAACGCACCACATCCCCCCTGGACCATCCAGGAGGCGGTTACCCTTGGCGTCAAATACGTAAGACCCGTCGCCCACCCCCAGAACTGTTCGACCGTTATTTGGAATATCGAAAGACTCCCACGGATGCACGACATGCGCATCCATGCGACGAACTGAGGAAAGGTCCATGGGATGAGGTGTAGACATGCTGGTTCTCCTTTTGGGTTTTCTTGATTTTTGACTTGGCCTTAAGGCTTTGACCTTAAAGCGCACTAACCGGCTGCGCTCGCTTTAAGGCGATCGTTCAGATCCATCATGGATTCCGCTGTAGGCGCATGCCGACAGTTCATGACGGGGATTTTCTCTTTCAGGCGTTGATGAAACTGCAGCACCCCGGCTTCTATATCGGCAAGGTTGTTCAATGGAAAGACGCTTGTCCCGGCCGCCTCCTGAAGCCAACGCACCAGGGCGTCATCCTCCCGGCCCGTCAAGGTGTCGATTCTGCCGCTCAAATACTGTGCTGCTCGTATCTCCCGTGAGTTACTCGGCAATCCGTATTCTCGGGAAACCACTCTGGTCTGATCGGGCCCACATGGCAAAGACATGTAGTAACCAGCCTTCTCGGGATAAAAGTAGATTATTGCGTTAGGGAAGATGCCAAAGTACAGCCAAAGACGACGCGCCTCCTTGGGAAGATGTGCCATGTCCGGCAAGAGGGATTTATACCGCGCGACGCTCCACGCGCTTGCGGGCTGATCGTCTACCGTTCCCGTTGAGACGGGAATATCACCGATGAAATCATCCCGGTAACTTCTTCCGTACAACTCCTGAAGCGCCGGATGGGCAGAAGGCACGTGATAGCCCTCGTTATCCACATCGTGAAAGAATTTCCAGTTGTAACCGACCTCGCTGACACTCGCCTCGCCCAGGGAGACCATATCCGCTAGCCGGTAACTGGCCACCCGCTCTTCGATAGCATGAAGCAGCTTGGCCACGGGCTCGCCACCGGACTCAAATCGGATGAAGATGAGTCCCTGCCAGACTTCAAGCTCCAGCGGAACCAGGCCGTGCTCGCTCACTTCCAGGCTCTCAAACGTCTGCAGACGCGGGACACTTTTTAGCCGCCCATCAAGGCTATAAGTCCAGCCATGGAAGGGGCAGCGCATCACGTGCCCGCAATTACCCTGGCTTTTGGGAACCACCCGGGAACCGCGGTGACGGCATACATTATGAAAGGCGCGCAAAGTCTCTTTATCATCTCGCACCACCAGAACACGCTCAGACCCTACTTCGAGGGTGAGATAGTCTCCCTGCTTCGACACATCCGAGAGATGGCCGGCCAGCATCCACTCGCGCCTGAAGAGCTCTGACATTTCAAGCTCATGAAGTGCATTGCTGGTATAGGCCCAGGCCGAAAGCATACCAGTTCCAGCGCTCTCGGCTATCGGGATCGAGGCATCCTGATCTGACCCATCTGACATATCCAGCCCCAAAGGCAGTACGCTCTGTAGATAATCAAGACAGGTCTTTTTCGCAGCGGCAAGATCAATCGTATCGGGCTCAAGCATAGATTGCTCCCAGACACTGTCGATCAATGCATCAAACGCGCGGGCTAAAGGCGCGGCGTGGCCAAGATTTGCTTTGGTATCGCCAGCCTCCTGGAACAGAGTGGTGAACAAAGTTTCAACGCGCTGGCGTATGGCGAGCTCTCGAATCCTTACGGCCCCGATGTAGTCACCCCGGGCCTGGCTCTCCCCCATGAACGCAAACCAGACCGCAGCGCGGGCCGGCGTGCACAGAACTGGATCAAGCATCGCGTCGACCAGCGCTCGTAGCGTCCTGGTCGGGTCCGGTGATTGGGCAAATACCTGGTCCACGGCAGCTTCGTACTCCTGCGAAACAGCGTTGAGCGTTTCCAGAAGCAACTGCTCTTTGGTTTTGAAATAAAAATTGACGATGCTGGTCGACAGCCTTGCTTGCTGGGCAACCTTGGCAAGGGTGAGCCGCGACAACCCGTCTTTGTAGATAACGTCGATCGTGGCTTCAATCAATTGGGTGCGTCTATCGATATTCAGCCGAGGCATTCGGACGGGAGCACCTGAACTCATGATTTCAACCTGGCAAGATAGGAGTGGATCCAGATTGTATGAGTATACAAATGTCTGTATGACTGTACAGACATTTTGAAATCACGTTAAACTGCTAGTTCTTCAGCATCAATAGATCCGCTGGATCAAACCCGAGCCAAGCCTCGTCCCCCACCTTTTCAGAGCCGCTGTAGTCCTGTTGCGCCACATCCAGAGACTCACCCTCTGCGCCGGTCACGACCACCCGATAGTAGGTGGTATGCCCCCAAAATGCGCTGGCAGCCAAGGTCACACGGACCGACCCGGGTGCTGACGCCGATCGCAGTTTCAGGTTCTCCGGCCGGATGGCCAGGGTCACGGCGTCACCGACCGCTACATCCTGATCGTTGTTTTCAACACAGACATTGCCCAGCGTAGGAGTGTTGACCGTCACTTTATCCCCGACAGACTCGATCGCTCCCGATAACAGGTTCATCTGACCGATAAAGTCTGCCACCTCCCGGCTCTTTGGCCGCTCATAGATCTGGCGCGGCGAGTCCATTTGCAGAATTCGCCCCTCGCCCATCACTGCCACTCGATCAGAAAGCGTCAACGCCTCCTCTTGATCATGGGTCACAAACACAAAGGTAATGCCTACCTGCTGCTGAAGCATTCGCAGTTCAATCTGCATCTCTTCGCGCAACTTCTTATCGAGCGCGCCAAGCGGCTCATCCAGAAGCAGCACCTTAGGCCGTTTGATCAGCGCTCTTGCCAGAGCCACCCGCTGCTTCTGACCGCCTGACATCTCATCCGCGCCACGTTTTTCGAATCCTTCGAGCTTCACCATCGCAAGCGCTGCCGACACTTTTTCTATCTGCTCTTCGCGGGACAATTTTTGCTGGCGAAGACCGTAGGCGACATTCTGCTCAACATTTAGGTGAGGAAAAATTGCGTAATTCTGAAACACCATGTTGGTTGGCCGAAGATGCGCCGGCACGTCAGTGATGTCCTGACCGTCAATCATGACTCTGCCGCTCCCTGGCGCCTCCAGGCCGCCAAGGATTCGCAGCAAAGTGGTCTTGCCGCAACCCGATGGGCCCAACAGGGAAAAGAACTCCCCTTGATGAACAGAAAGCGAGATGTCGTCGACCGCCTTCACACCCCCAAAGGACTTCGAGACACCCACAATATCGATAAAACTGTTATCCAATGATCACATCTCCCGACTGTGAGTCCGAGGTATTCCGCCGGCGAAACCACTCTGCCGCCAGGACAACAAGTACGCTAGCGATCAAAATGCAGGCGCCAAGTGCCAAAACACCGGGAAGCAGTTTTGGAAACCGCAGCTGGTTCCACATGAAGACCGGCAACGTAGGCTCTGTGCTGCCGAGGAAAAAAGCCATAATGAATTCATCAAATGAAATCGTAAAAGTGAGGAGCAGACTCGCCACGATGCCTGGCAGAACATTAGGGAAAGTCACGCGCCAGAACGTCCACCAGCCGTTTTCACCCAGATCATGCGATGCCTCCTCCAATGATCGGTCAAACCCTTCAAAACGTGACATCAGCACGACCATGGCAAAGGGCACGCAAAGAAGAATGTGACCCGCCGCGATACTGACGAGGCCTAAAGAACCGCCGGCACGCAGAATCACCATCAGTAGCGCCATTGCGAGGATGATCTCCGGCACAACCAGCGGCAGCATGATCATGGCCACCACCGGCTTTTGCCCGGGCAATCGATAACGCGTTACGGCTTTTGCCCCAAGAATACCCAGCACCGTACTGATGAATGCGGTTGTCAGCCCCACTTTGAGACTGTTCACCAGAGCGCGGTGCAGGGCATCATTCGCCAGCATGGACTCGTACCATTTGAAAGTCCAGCCGCGCAGCGGGAAACTGATATAGATGGAATCATTGAACGAAAAAAGTGGCAGAAAAAGCACCGGCACGTACAGATACGCCACATAGATCACGGCGTAGGCGCCGAGAATGCGGGCAGCGAGCCGGGTACCTTGTTTCATCCTCTTCTTCCACTGAGACGTCGCGCCGACCAAACAAAAGCACCGACAAGAATAGCCACTATAGTCATGGAGGTTAGAGAAATCGCAGCGCCTGAGGGCCAGTTGCTGCCCCGCCCAAACTGAAACTGAATCACGTTTGCAATCATGTAGCCGTCAGACCCGCCGACCAGGGATGGTGTGACGTAATCACCCACGGTCGGAATGAAAATCAAAACACATGCCGCCAAAATCCCCGGCAGGGCCAAAGGTAGGATGATGCGAAAAAAGCGCACAAAAGGGCTGTCGCCAAGATCCGTTGCCGCCTCCAGCAACGAGCGATCTATTTTTTCGAGCGAAACATAGATCGGCAAAATAGCAACCGTGGCCCAGGCATGCGTCAGCGTAATGACGACGGCTGTCGGGTTATACATAAGAAAATCCAGCGGCTCGCTGATCATTCCCAGGGACATCAGACCGGAGTTCACCGCCCCGTTGTAGCCCAGGATCACCTTCCAGGAAAATACGCGCAACAGGTAACTGGTCCAAAACGGCAGGGTCACCAGGATGATCCAGACCATTTTGTGACGCTTGACATAAAAGGCGATGAAAAAGGCTAGCGGGAAAGCCATAACGACTGTCGCCAGAGTCGTAAGCCCCGAAATCGACAACGACCGCAAAAAGAGCACCCGGTACATGTCCCGGGTGAACGCTTCGGCATAGTTGTTAAGCGTCCCGCTCATATCGAAAGCCATATGACCGGTCTGCTGCCAGAAACTCATCACCGCCATCCCGAGTACGGGTATGAGCATCAGCGTACCAACGATCATCAGCGTCGGAGAGAGCAGCAGATAGCCGCGCAGCCCCGGTCGCCGACCAATGAAGCCGCGGGCTTGAGAAAGGGTACGGGTTTGGGCGCTATCTAGAGGCATCGTCAAAGTATGGCCGGTCAAGCGTCAGTGACGCTCCAGGAAGACTCCGTTATCTTCCAAAAAATTGATCTGAACCGCACTAGTCCTATTCGGTATCCAACAATTGACTGATAGTAAATCCGACTTCCTAGATTTTTTGCTGCAAGAACTTGCGAAATGAAAGGCGATGCCCTGCCTGGCAGACGCCAGACAGGGCACCGAGCGGACTCAAAAACCAGTCTTGATCGCCTCAAAGTCTCGATTGATCCGGGTCTCCACCTCGTCAGACTGGGGGATCCCCATATGCCCGGCATTGAGATAGGCAATCGGATCCTTATCCAGGCCGAGTTGGGCCAGCACACCGGGATCTGCCATCTTGAATGATGCCGAGTTGGAGTGTCCATAACCCCAGTAGTCGATAACGTATACCCCCGTCTCACGGGACGTCATCGCGTTGACGATGTCATACGCTCCGTCCAGGTTGGGGGCATCCTTATGCATCATCAAGCCACAGCACCAGGTGAGCGCGCCCTCTTTAGGACCCGCAAAGCGTACCGGGTGGCCTTCTGCTGCAAGCGCGACCGGTGTTTCGTTCCAGGTGAGCGCCATGACAATTTCACCAGAGGCCATTGCTTGCTGAAGTGACGTCATATCATTCGTGAACATCCGCACCTGTGGTCGGAGTTTCTTCATCAGGGCATTGGTCTTGTCGATATCTTCACCCGTCAGCGGTTTGGAGATATCCACGCCGGCCAGAATAGCCATGCAGTACCAGGTATCGGCGGCGCTGTCGATTACCGCAATCTTGCCTTTGTAGCGAGGATCGAAAAGCATCTCCCAGGACTCCGCCTTGCCTTCAAGGTCAACGAGATCAGTGCGGTAGGTAATTGAGGTCGCGCCCCAATCGAAAGGCATGAACCATTGGCCGGCACTGTCATTGGCTCCAGGCAGATTAACCAGGGCGCCAAAAAGATCGCCGTAGGAGGACAGTCGCGATTTATCCATTCCCTGGAACATGCCTGAATCTTTCCAGCGGGGTATATCGTTAGAGCATGGGTGGGTGACGTCGACCACAAAGCCCGCTTTCATTTTAGTGAATCCTTCTTCGGCATCCCCGAACGTCACATAGTTGGGCGGCCCTCCATGCTGGGCGATATACGGCGCGAACATGCCGTCATCATCGTAGCCACCCCAGGTGAAGTACGTCGCATTATCCGCAGCGAGCGCCGAGCGCATTCCCAGGGGCGCGGCACCAACGGCAAACCCCATGGCCCCAAGGGCCTTGAGTGCCTGGCGGCGGTTAAACTGCCCATCCTGAAGCCGGGCGATAAATTCTTTGCTTTTTGTCATGGATATCCTCCTTTTTGATTGACCAGCAAGCTTCGGGGTCCAAACCCCTGGCCAAAGGCTAAATCATCCCCGGTATCGTGTCTAGGACACTCTGAAAGGTCTGCGTCTCAGGCTACAATCGCGCTTATGCCGGTCCCCCATCCTGAAATTTTCAAGGCCTACGATATCCGTGGAATCGTTGGGCACTCCCTGACACCGCAGATCGTCCGGCAAATCGGCCAGGCAGTAGGTTCCGAAGCGCTCGCTGCCGGAGATAGCGCCGTGGTGATTGGCAGGGACGGCCGCCTCTCAGGCCCGGCTATTTCAGATGCCTTGATAGAGGGAATCTGCGCCGCCGGCTGCGATGCGGTCGATATCGGGATGGTGCCGACACCCCTGACCTACTTCGCCACACATGCGCTTGATATCGGCTCGGCCGTTTCAGTCACTGGAAGCCACAACCCACCCGACTATAACGGCCTCAAAATCATGATCGGTACCCATACGCTCGCGGCCGAACGCATCCAGGATTTACGCAAAAGTATTGAAGCAGGATCCTTTGCAGAAGGTCAGGGGGCTAGACGAAGTGAAAACGTGGTTCCGACCTATATGGAGCGGGTTGCGGGAGATATCCATCTCAAGCGTCCGCTCAAGGTAATCACCGACTGTGGGAATGGTGTCGCCGGCATGGCGGCTCCACAACTGATGCGGGACATCGGTTGCGAGGTTATTGAGCTTTACAGTGACATTGACGGCACCTTCCCCAATCATCATCCGGACCCCAGCGTCGCGGATAATCTGGTGCAGCTCATCGAAGCCGTGCGCAACGAGAAAGCCGACTTGGGGCTTGCTTTTGACGGCGACGGCGACCGCCTGGGAGTAATCACTGACACGGGTCAGGTGATCTGGCCGGACCGGCAAATGATTCTTTTTGCCCGGGATATCCTGACCCGCAATCCCGGCGCCAAGATCCTCTATGACGTCAAATGCACACGACTGCTGCCTAAAGCGATCGAGGAGGCCGGAGGAGAGCCGCTGATGTGGAAGACGGGCCACTCGTTCATCAAGGCCAAACTCAGGGAGACGGGCGGCGCATTTGGCGGCGAGATGAGCGGGCACCTCTTCTTCAAGGAGCGCTGGTACGGCTTCGACGATGCGCTGTATGCTGCCGCCCGGCTGTGCGAAGTCTTATCGGGTGATGACCGCCCACCGAGTACAGTTTTCGCTGAAATTCCCGACACCGTCAATACACCCGAACTTCGAATTGAAATGAACGAGGGAGAGCATCACGCTCTCATCCAAGAGCTCGTCGCCAACGGCAATTTCCCCGGCGGTTCGGTCTGCAACATTGACGGGGTGCGTGTGGATTTCGAAGACGGGTTCGGTCTTGCGCGGGCCTCGAACACAACACCGACCGTAATTCTGCGCTTTGAGGCAGACACGGCCGCTGCGCTGGAACGCATTCAGGATCTGTACCGCGCTCAGATTCTAGCCTTGCGGCCCACACTTACCCTGCCGTTTTAGGGGGGACGCCTTTAGGGCTCACTCGTGCCCGACCAGTCGGGCCTCAGGCACTTTCTGACGCAGCGCACCCATCAAATCGGGAATAAGGCCTAGTTCCGGAATAAGGGTCACCCAGAGAAGATTGAGGTGGATGTTCAGATCAGCGAACACCACCTGACGGTAGTGCCCCAGCACGGCCTGCAGCCCTGATGCCCGATCCGCGATCTCGGCTTCGGGTAGTTCACGTATTCCCGGAATCAGGACCATAAAGTCACTGTAGGCGAACCGTCCTCTGCGCGGGTCGGCACCCGCTGATACAGCGGCTGGGTAGGCTCAATTGTGGCGCGGGATGAGGATCGAACCGTCATCTTCATGAACGTCACCTCCCAAAACCATATTCATCAGAGTGTCATGACGTCACAGTGGTTTCGATTGCGGTCGGGCGCTGGTATCCCCGCGGCAGTGCCCTGCCCCGCTGCGCCCGCGACCCGGCAAAGGTATCAATATCGGACGGCTTAAGGCGCATGCTCTGTTTCCCCGCATAAAGACGCAGCGCATCACCTTCACGAAACACAGCAACGCCCACCAACTTCTCTTCTCCTGCCTTGTGGCGCGCTCCGGGAATATTGACCAATTTGACGCCCTTGCCCTTTGGTAGCAGCGGCAGTTCTGCCAGGGCGAAAATCAAGAGACGTCCGGTGTCGGTGATGGCTGCCACCCAGTCGTCCTCATACTCAAAAACGCGCTGTGGCGACAAAACTCCGGCACCGCGCGCGCTGAGAACCGCTTTGCCCGACTTGTTTCGGGTCAGCAGGTCCTCCAGAGTCGCCACAAACCCATATCCGGCATCGGACGTCAGAAGGAAACGGCTACTGTTTTCACCTATCATGACTCCGCAGAACGTTGCGCCCGCGGGTGGTTTCAGTTGCTTGGCCACCGGCTCGCCGAGACTCCTGGCAGAGGGCAATTCATGAGAGCGCAGACCATATACCCGCCCGGTGGAGTCGATACACAACAAAGGCTGATTGGTTCGCCCCGGGCCAGAGTGCAGATATCCATCATCCCCGCGATAGGCGAGCTCCCTCGGATCAATCTCGGTTCCCTTGGCTGCCCGGATCCACCCATTACGCGATAGCACAACCGTAATGGGCTCGGAGGGAATCAGGGCCGTCTCGCTGAGCGCCTGGGGCGCATCCCGCACAACAAGAGGCGAACGCCTGTCATCGCCAAAATCCTCAGCATCGGCCATGAGTTCCTTGCCTACCACCTTTTTCAGGCGATCCCGCGACTTCAGGATCTTCTGGAGTTCTGCCTTCTCCCGAGCCAGTTCCTGCTGCTCCCCGTTAATCTTCATCTCTTCGAGCTTGGCCAAGTGCCGCAGCTTCAACTCCAGGATAGCCTCGGCCTGCGTCTCACTCAGCTTGAACCGCTTCATCAGGACTTTCTTTGGCTCTTCCTCCTGACGGATGATCTTGATGACGGCATCGATATTCAGATAGGCAATCAGCAGTCCGTCGAGGATATGCAGGCGTTTAACGACGCGGTCGAGTCGAAACTCAAGCCGCCGCTTGACGGTCGATAACCGGAATTCCAGCCACTCCTTGAGCGCGCTCTTGAGATCAAACACTTTCGGCCGGCCGTCGAGGCCGATCATATTCATGTTGACCCGGTAACTTTGCTCCAGGGAGGTGGTGGCAAAAAGGTGGTCCATCAGGGCAGTTTTATCGACCCGGTTGGATCGGGGTTCAATAACGATCCGGGTGGGGTTCTCGTGATCTGACTCATCACGAATATCATCAACCATCGGCAGTTTCTTTGACAACATCTGTGTCGCCACCTGCTCAATCACCCGTTCTCCAGACACCTGGTAAGGCAGGGCCGCGATAACAATATTGGCACCTTCCTCACGCCACACGGCGCGCTGACGAACCGAGCCATATCCTGTGCGGTATACCTCGCGGATCTCCTCCACAGGCGTCACGATCTCCGCCTCGGTTGGGAAATCCGGTCCCTGGATATGCTCACACAACTGCTCCAGCGTCGTCCGACTATTCTCCAGCAGACGGATGGCGGCGCTGACCACTTCTCTGAGATTGTGCGGCGGGATATCGGTCGCCATTCCTACCGCAATGCCGGAACTTCCGTTGAGCAGCACATTGGGCAACCGTGCGGGTAACAACCGGGGCTCGCGCAGCGTCCCGTCAAAGTTAAGACCCCAGTCCACGGTACCCTGACCCAGTTCCGACAACAGCATCTCAGCAAAGCCAGAAAGCCGGGCTTCGGTATAGCGCATCGCCGCAAATGACCGCGGATCATCCTGGGAGCCCCAGTTACCCTGTCCATCGACAAGCGGATAGCGAAAACTGAATGGCTGCGCCATCAACACCATCGCCTCGTAACACGCAGAGTCGCCATGCGGATGAAACTTGCCCAGGACATCGCCGACGGTTCTCGCAGACTTTTTGTATTTTGATGAAGCCGCCAAGCCCAGCTCAGACATGGCGTACACAATCCGTCTTTGTACGGGTTTCAGGCCATCGGCAAGGCTGGGCAGCGCTCTATCGAGCACCACGTACATGGAGTAATTGAGGTAAGAGCGTTCGGTAAACGCAGAGACCGGCACGGTCTCGTGAATGCGCGCACTGGGTTGGGCCGCAGCAGGGGGACGCTTCGTCCTTTTGGATTTCGATGACGTTTTGCGGCGGGCAGTGGGTGGCATAAAGTAACCTGAATTCAGTGTGGCAAAATGGCGCGCTCAGCAACGGCCATTATAGCCATCTCATTCGCTCAATCTCTTGCAGAACCCATCAAACGCAATACCCAATCGCCTGGTTGACGGGTCGTTACCGACCGACTCGGATGCCCTGCTGAAGGAACTGGCATCGCTCGGCATCGATGCCCCAACCATCGAGCATGCGCCCATGTTTACCGTTGAGGACAGCAAGGCACTCCGGGTCACCCCCGGCGGACAGGGCGATATCAAGAATCTTTTTCTGAGAAACAAAAAAGGAAAGATGTGGCTAGTCAGCTGTCATGAAGACCGAGCCATAGACCTCAAGGCGTTGGCCAAGGCGCTGGGTGCCGGACGCTTTTCTTTTGCCTCAGAGGCCCGCATGATGGAATACCTTGGCATCAAACCCGGATCCGTTTCCCCTCTTGCCCTGGTTAATGACCGAACCCAGTCCGTGCGTTTCGTCATAGATCATAAGCTGACACAGACTAATGTGATCTACCTGCATCCGCTGGTCAATACCAGAACGACGACGATGGCCACGGCCGATCTATTGGCTTACTGTGCGCAGACAGGCCACCTCGCGGACATCATTACCTTCGCCGAAGATGGCGTACACTGCACGCTCATGGAGACCGACGAGACTGACCATGTCTGAACCTATTGAAAGCTTAAGCCTTTCTGCCATTGGCAGGAAATTCCGAGAGGGATCCCTGAACGCTGTCGCCCTGACTCAACACTGCATCGGCCGTCACGAGCCGTCGCTGAACGCCTATCGCGAGTGGACCCCAGAACCCGCTCTCAGGCAAGCGGAGCAAGCGGATGAGGCCTTTGCCAATGCGCAGGATGGAGGCGCACTTCAGGGAATCCCGATTTCCGTAAAGGATCTTTACGGCGTTGACGACACGCAGACTTTTGCAGGCTCTCCAGCAGCGATGCCGCCCCCCTGGCAATCTGAAGGAGAGATCATCAAGGGCTTGCGGGCCAGCCACGCCGTGTTTTCCGGAAAAACCCATACCGTGGAGTTCGCGTTCGGCGGGTTGGGTGTCAATAGCCATTGGGGAACTCCGAGAAACCCCTGGGATGCAGACAGGCATCGTGTTCCCGGAGGCTCAAGCAGCGGCGCCGGCGTCAGCCTGTGCGAAGGCACTGCGCTCGTCGCGCTGGGCTCTGACACGGCCGGCTCGGTTCGGATTCCGGCAAGCATGACGGGCAACGTGGGTCTGAAAACGAGTTATGGCCGGTGGCCTGTCTCGGGCATCTTTCCACTGAGTCCGACCTTAGATACTGCTGGAATTCTCACCAAAAGTGTGGCGGATGCGGTTACCGCATTTTCCGCCATCGATCCTCATCAACGCAGTTATGGTCCGCGACTCGCCCGCGAGGTTGCCCGATGTTCTCCTGGCGACTTTGTCATGGGCACCGGTGAGTCCGCTTTGTGGGATGACTGTGAACCCGGAATTTGTGAAACCGTAGAGGATGCACTGAAGACATTGGGACAGGCTGGCATAAAAACCGTCAGCGCACCCCTGCCGGAGGCTGTACCCGCAATCGAACTGTTGGGGGTCGGCAGCGTGGTCGCGGCCGAGATTGACGAAATGCTCTCGTCAACAGCGCCGCAATGGCGCGACACCCTTGATCCGATCGTGTCCTCACGTATTCGTGATGGGGGATCCATCAGCGCCAGTGAATACCTGCACCGACACCGTCGACTGAGAGAACTCAGCCGCAGCGCGGCCCAGCGATTTACAGAATGTCAAGTAATGATAAGTCCGACCGTTGCTATTACGCCGCCTGTCATTGACGATGTCCAGACGCTGGAAACCTACCGCCCAAAGAATATGGGCGCCCTTCGAAACACCTGCCCGGCGAACTATCTCGGCCTGTGCGCTATTACGCTGCCGATCGGGCTTGATGCGAGCCGGATGCCGGTCGGGCTGCAGCTCATTGCCCCACAGGGACATGAAGAACGACTGCTCGCCGTGGCAACTTGTATTGAAAACATTCTGGGATCCGGTCGAGATCGTCTGGGGATCCCCCCTTTACTGAAAAGAAACTGAGATCATGATTGCGCCAAGCCAGGTCCAGGTTGAAGGCGAAGAGCGGATCAGCGACGGCTACCTCAAG
>CENZ01203816.1_pt1 | contig 54408 bp, 53 predicted proteins | sample 361341 | NCBI WGS metagenome assembly CENZ01 (sample SAMEA2619782, study PRJEB7988) | marine metagenome | biome: marine biome (ENVO:00000447); feature: deep chlorophyll maximum layer (ENVO:xxxxxxxx); material: "saline water (ENVO:00002010), including plankton (ENVO:xxxxxxxx)" | depth 50 m
GGACTTCACACCACGCTTTTTCTCTAGATGCAGGGGCTGAGAGTATTAAACTCCTCATTATAGTTAACCCTAAAAGTCGATAAATCTATCTACTCAGTCTCATCCTTGAAAGGCAAACTGCTTATCCTACTAAGTGGATAGAGCACAGTCAACGTAGGGGGGGGAAGGCCAGTGGAGTTTGACAAGAGGACTTATTTCCTCGGCCAGCTATGTAGCAAGGGGCATAAATTCGGCGAAGCGAACCAATCCCTCAGGTATGTCAGTACAGGGAGGTGTGTGCGATGTGAACTTTTAAGGGCACGGCAGACTTATGACGATCAGATGATTCTGATGAAGCGCGATCCAGAGATGTATGACGAGTACCGTCGAAGAAAAAACGAGAACAGCAGACGGCATTACGAGGCGCGAAAGAACGACCCAAAGTTCCATGTGGGCACCCTCAGCCAGAAGAACCAAAGGCGGCGGAGTGCTCAAAAGGGGAATCACCACTACAAGCCATCACCGCCAGAGCTGGAAGAGCGCTGGAAGGCGTTTGGGCACGCCTGCGCATATTGTGGAGCCGATAGTCACTTGACTATTGATCATGTAAACCCTGTAGTCAAGGCGGGGCCACATGTATTGGGTAATATTGTCCCAAGTTGCAAAGCATGCAATAGCTCAAAGCAACATCGAAACGTATGGGATTGGTATAGAGAGCAGAGCTTTTTTAATAAGAGGCGGTGGAAAAGAATAAAGCGTTTGTGTTCAATACAGGGGAACCAATTGCAGATCTGTTGATATGAGTAGTGTTACCTGAGGCGAAGGGACAAGTTGCTAGTTACCTTTGCACAATTTGCGACGATTAAGGGAGTCACCAAAGGAGCGGTGACTGCCGCAATCCGAACAGATCGGATTGGCAAGGCGGTAGTAGAGCAAGACGGGAAGAAGTTCCTAGACAAAGAAATGGCGCTGGAACTGTGGGATAAAAACACAAGGCCTACTCATAATTCAAAAATTTCTGGAAGTTTGAAAGTTATTGAACTACCAGTCCAAGAAGATGTTGAGCATATACCGGACCTAAATGAGTCGAGGGCAAAAAGGGAGCACTATCTTGCCGAGCTGGCAAAGCTCCAGGTAGAGGAACAAAAAGGGTTACTAGTACCAGCGGATGAGGTCAAAAAGAAGGCCTATGGAATGGGCCGTATCGTTCGAGACGCGCTAATGACATTGGCTGATCGGATCTGCCATGAGGTAGCAGCAGAAGCTGATCCAATTACTGTCAGAGAGATATTGGAAAGGGAGCATAGGAACGTGCTTAAAGAATTGGCGGCAAGAGATGACTGACGTATACACGAAAGGATTCAATGCAGGGTTATTGCCTGACGAAGACCTAACCGTAGATGAGTGGGCAGATAAATATCGAATGTTGTCAGCGAAGGCCTCTAGCTTGCCAGGTAAATGGAAAACGGACACTACGCCATATTTGCGCGAGCCAATGAGGGTACTTACCGACCCTCGGATTCAAAGGATTGTACTGATGTGTGGCGCACAGTTAGGGAAGTCAGAACTGATAGCGAACCATCTGGGATGGCAGATCGATATTTCAGGCGGACCATGCATGATCATCCAACCAACGGTGGAGCTTGCTAAACGCTTCAGCAAGCAGCGCATTACACCATTGCTTGAAGAAACACCCAGGTTGAGGGAGAAAGTACCTGCTGCGAGGTCAAGAGACTCTTCGCGGACAATGTTCAGCGTGGAATACCCTAATGGGCTATTCATACTTTGCGGAGCGAATAGTGGGAGCAATCTCAGATCGATGCCCTGCCGGTTTGTTCTGGCAGACGAACTAGACGCCTACCCATTGGCTGTAGGAGCTGGGAGTGGAGATTCAGAAGGTGATCCACTGTCACTAGCAGAAAAGCGAACAAGTACGTTCGGGAGCAAGAGAAAGATAGTGATGACTAGTACACCTACGGTAAAAGATTTTTCACGAATTGAGAAGGAGTTCCTTCTTAGCGACCAAAGGAGATATTACTTGCCGTGTCCAAAATGCGGGGCAATGCAATATTTGAAATGGTCTCAGATGCGCTGGGATGGCGACGACCCAAAGACAGCACGATATGAGTGTGAAGCGTGTGGAGAAACGTTTACTGATTCGCATAAGACAAAGATGTTGAGAGCAGGCGAATGGCGTGCGACAGCTCCTGGGGATGGCAAAACAGCTGGCTTTCAACTGAGCACGCTGTATGCGCCGGCAGGTTGGATTACATGGGAAGACTTGGTTGATGAATTCATCAAGTCCAGAGAAGATCAAACACTGCTGCGCGTATTTGTAAACACGAGACTGGGGGAAACATACGCGGACGACTACGCATCAAAAGTCAATGCAGAAGGGCTGCTAAAGCGTTGCGAGCCATACACGCCAGGAAAGCTACCCAATGGAGCCTTAGTTGTGACGATGGGGGTAGACGTACAAGGAGGAGGAGGAACGACAGGAGACAGGCTTGTGGTGTCGACGTGGGCGTGGGGCAAGCAGAACCCTGCAGACAAAGGTCCAGAGGAAGGCTGGCTGATCGACCACCAGGAGCTAATGGGAGACCCACAGCGACCAGAGGTGTGGCGCCAACTAGACGCTTTGATTACGAAGGAGTGGGAACATCAGAACGGCACATCTCAACGCGCAGATGTTGTAGCAATTGACTCTGGCGGCTGGGCAACCCATGAGACGTACCAGTTCGCGAGAGAAAGGGCAGGGCTTGGGGTAATAGCAGTGAAGGGGTCGTCACAGAAAGGTAAGCCGCCAATAGGTAAGCCATCACGAGTAGACATTGCTTTTAAGAATAAACGCCTCAAAAGAGCAGGGCTCGTGCATATTGTTGGTACTGATACACTCAAAGACACGATATTTGGGCGCCTGAAAAACAATGAGGAGGGGCCAGGAACACTGCATTTCCATGGCCAGACAGGGGAAAAGTACTTTGAGGAGTTAACGGCTGAAAAGCAGGCAATCAGATTTGTCAGGGGATTTGTAGTGCGTGAATATGTAAAGAAGCCGGGAGCAAGAAACGAAGCGTTGGATTGCTTGGTGTACAGCAGAGCAGGACTAGAGCTAATGCTTAGCAAGTACGATAAGAAGACATTTTGGGAGCAAATGGCGCACAGACTGGAAAAACTTGGGAAAAAGAGTACGGAGATGAAAGTAAAATCAAGAAAAGCCCAGAAACCGGGCTTTGTCACTAATTGGTGAAACTTGTGAAAATCCCGAGTGAAATCAGGCAGGGCGATACGATTAAATTTCGAGATAGCGCAACGCAGGACAGCCTAGGCAACACGATAGACAGCAGCTCATGGACGCTGAAATACGCGATACGAACAAATAACGCCGGATCCGGGGTAGAGGTTACAGCCAGTCAATATGGAACTGACTGGGAAACGACGATATCGAGCGGGACGACAGCAATAATGACGGATGGGATCTGGTATTGGCAGGCTACTGCGACAAAAGGAACTGAGACCATAACGCTAGGATCGGGACAGACAAAAGTTCTGCCAAACCTACACTTCACGGGAACAGCCGCAGCATATGACGGGCGGAGCCAAGCAGAAAGAGACCTTGCAGATGTAGAGGCAGCCATTAGGGCAATTGCCCAAGGAGGAGCAAGCAAAGAGTACCGAATTGGTGGCCGCCAGCTCAAGCGATATGACATGGGCGAATTGCTTGTATTAAAGGCACAGCTAAAAGCAGAGATCGTAAGAGAGAAGAAGCAAGAAACAATTAGAAATGGGCTGGGCAATCCGCACAACCTCTTCATCCGATTTGGGAAGTAATGGGACTCCGAACACGAATTCTGACTGCTCTTGGCCTCAAGAGGATTGAGGAGGAGAAAAAGGCACAGCCACGCAAAATGCGTCGTGCATACGCGGGCGCTGTAATCAATCGATTAAGTGCCGACTGGATCAGTCAATCCACATCAGCTGACGCTGAAATCAAAAACAGCCTTAGCCGTCTAAGAGACAGGAGCAGGCAGCTTGTACGGGACAACCCGCACGCAGCGAACGCGGTCCGAGTGATCCGACTAAATGTGGTCGGCGCAGGGATGCGGTTACAAGCGCAAGTAATGAACGCCCGCGGCAGCAAGCGTGCGAACACGATCAACACAATGATCGAGAAGTCATGGGACCATTGGTGTCGACTTGGTAATTGCGAAGTTTCCGGCCGACTTAGCTTCCACGATCTTGAATATCTAATCGCAGGAGCGGTGCCCACTAGTGGGGAGATATTCTTCCGAATCCATCGAAAGGCAGTTGGCAAAAGCAAAGTCAAGCTAAGCCTTGAGCCAATCGAAGGTGACCAAATCGATGAAAACTATAGCGGGCAAGTTCTTGGAGTAGAAAACGAATGGCGTATGGGGATTGAAACGTCACCGGAAGGGCGCCCAATTCGATATGCAATGTTCAACCGTCACCCTGGGGATCAGTGGGTAACGGGGAACAAGGTACATGCAACGAAGAGACACCTGCTAGTACCTGCGGAAGATGTTATTCACCTCACAGGCCCGATAGAACGCCCATTGCAAAGCCGCGGGGTACCTTGGTTTGCTTCGGTAATGGCCGACCTGCATCAGTTAAGTGGTTACGACGAGGCGGCGACGATTCGTGCACGTTCTGCGGCAAGCCTTATGGGCTTCGTAACTAGCGACGCCGGGGAGATCTCGGAATATGACGATGTAGAGGGAGAGCAGCGGATTACATCATTCGAGCCTGGGAAGTTCCATTATTTAAATAGTGGAGAAGGGATAACGGTGCCAGATCTAGGCAGTCCCGATCAACAGTACGAGATGTTCACCAGGGCAAAAACACGAAGGTTTGCGGCTGGCATGGGCATCAGCTATCAGAGCTGCTCAAAGGATTTTTCGGAGACTAATTATTCAAGCGCCCGGCTGAGCCTACTTGAAGACAGAGACCATTACAAGAAGATGCAGCAATACATGATTGAGCATTTCCATATGCGCGTATTCAGGGAATGGTTAGACCTGGCAGTTCTAGGAGGTGAAGTAAAGCTAGCTGATTACGAGATACGGCCTGAAAGGTATGACACGCCAGTATTCATGTGTAGAGGGTACGCATGGGTAGACCCACTGAAGGAAGCCAATGCATATGCATTGATGGAGGACCGTGGATATATGACAAAAGCACAAATATGCTCACAGATAGGAACAGACCTTGAGGACAATTTCCAGCAGATTTCACGGGAAAAGAAATTAGCCCAAGAACTAGGGTTGAATCTTGCGAGCGAAGTAGAGGAAACAGAAGAACAAGAGGAACAATAATACTTATATTTAGCCTAGGCCAATCGTGAGTCGCCATGTCTACCGAACAAGAGGTTAATGCAGAAAAACTACCTGCTGAGGATGGAGCTGTTGAAGTCTCCACTGCTGAGGAACATTTGGAAGAGCGGAAGGAGGAAGAGCGTAAAGTCCTCATGCGGATGGATACCACAGCCTTCCGCTCAGTCGATGAAAACTCTTTTGAATTCCCTTTTAGCTCGGAGACGCCAGTCAAGAGATACTTTGGCAACGAAGTTCTTAGCCATCGTCAAGAAGATGTTGACCTTTCTCGACTGAACGATGGGGCGCCTCTTCTGTTCAATCACGATCCAGACAAACCGATTGGCGTAGTGGAGCGTGCATGGGTAGACGACAAGAAGAAACGTGGCTATGCACAAGTCCGTTTTTCCTCTAATCCGTTCGCTCAAGAAGTAAGGCGCGACGTAAAAGATGGAATCCTAAGAGGAATTAGCGTCGGCTACATGATTAATAACATGGAAGAGCGAGGCGACAACGTCGTAGCGACTAATTGGTCACCCTACGAACTTACTGTTGCTGTCATTCCGAGTGACAATACGATTGGTTTCGGCCGATCACTTGTAGCTGAAGAAGCGGCACCTGCCGCATCACCTGATCAACAACCTGAACCGGTAGAAATGGAAAACACCCCTGATCTGGAGGTGATTCGGTCGGAAGCCGTCGAGGCAGAACGCTCCCGTATCGCTTCTATCTCCGCAATGGGCGAGAAGTTCGGCATGCCCGACCTCACCCGTGAACTTGTTGACGGAGGTCGTTCCGTTGACGAAGCCCGTGAGGCAATCATGTCCAAACTCGAAACCCGTAACGAAGTCGTGGAGCAACCCATCACAGCTCAACAAGCCCCAGTCGTCCTTAATCACCAAGAGGACGTTCGCAAATACTCATTTGTGCGGGCACTGAACGCACTAGCAAATCCATCTGACCGTAGCGCTCAAGAGGCTGCATCCTTTGAGCGTGAAGTCAGTGACGCGACATCTAAGCGATACGGGCGTTCCCCGTCTGGTTTCCTTGTACCCAACGAGGTACTTAATCGTGATCTGACTGTTGGTACTAACGCTGACGGTGGATTCTTGGTTGAGACAGAACTGGACAGCGGATCCTTTATTGATAAGCTGCGCAATAAGAGCGCGATCATGGGACAAGGTGGAGCAACGCTGCTCCAGGGCCTGGAAGGGATGATTGCCATTCCCAAGATGGTCGGGACCAGTACGGCCTACTGGGTCGGCGAAGGCAGCTCCCCCACGGAGTCTCAGCAGTCCTTCGAGCAGATCAATATGGCGCCAAAAACCATTGGCGCATTTGTCGACTACTCGCGGCGTCTTCTGCTCCAATCCTCGATTGGTGTCGAGAACATGATCCGCAACGATCTGGCTCGCGTGATCGCCCTGGAAATTGATCGTGCAGCGATCTATGGAACTGGCAGCTCAAACCAGCCCAAGGGCATTAAGAACACCACTGGAGTCGGCTCAGTCACGATTGCCGGTGGTGCGGGCACGTATGGGACATTCGCCGAGTACATACTTGCGGAAACGAATGTTGCAGCGGCAAACGCAGAGGTTGGCGCGATGAAGTACATCATCAACGCAAATGCCAGGGGCGCGTTGAAGTCGACCGAGAAAGCGACAAATACTGGCATGTTCGTCTACGACGACAATCGGATCAATGGCTACGAAGCGCTCGTATCCAACCAGTTGGGCAACTCGGACGTAATTTTCGGCGCCATCGACCAACTCATGGTTGGCATGTGGTCTGGCCTGGATCTCGCCACGGATCCATACACGGGTGCAACTGCTGGTAACACGCGAATCATTGCGCTCCAGGACATGGACTTTGCGGTCCGATATCCCGAAGCGTTCTGCGTCATGAGCGTCTGATTATGAAGCTCAAGTTCATTAAGGAGGTGTTTGTTGGGGGCCAAAAGGTCTCCACAGGCGCTGTCCTGGATCTTGCCACCGGGGAGGCCAATCTCCTCCTCGGCATGGGCAAGGCTGAACTCGCCATCGAGTTCGATATTGATGGGGAGGAAGACTTCCCTTCATGCCCGCCTCAGCTGCCGCCAAAGCCTCCTGCGCGAAAGAAGGCTCCACCTAAGGCGGAGTAGCGAGCTAGAACAATGCCCCGGCAAAAGCTGGGGCGCTTTCTATTAGAGAAATGGCTTTTGCTGAACCGCTAGACGTATTTTTTGGAGAGTTCGGAGTCACCTGCACGGCTGGATCTACAAGCGGGAAGGGGCTTCTCGATATGCCTGCAGACATAATCGCAGATGGCGCGGTAGTGACGACTGACTACGCCCTAACAGCGAAGTGGTCTGACTTTGGGACGCTTACTTATGGAGACGGAATGGTAGTTGACGGCATTGGCTACCAAGTGAGAGAGGTAATGCGCCTAGACGACGGCAAGTTTGTACAGATTGGCTTGCAACGTCTACCGTTCGATGAAACGGTCCCAGGGGTCACACCGCGTAACTACAACATTGGTGATCTGCAGGATGTAACGATCAGAAATCCCGAAAGCGGCGATTTCTTAACTTATGATGGAGATAAGTGGGTCGACTCGGAAGGAGACGACGGCACCAACGTTATTGGTGGTGGAGGTGCCTGATGGGTGTAGTAATTGCGATCAGAAACGCTACGGCATCGGAGTGGCAAGCATCGAACCCAGTCTTAAAGCAGGGGGAGATTGGGTATATCAGCGACAGTCAAGCATTGAAGATCGGGGATGGCACAACAAGCTTTAATAGCTTGCCATATGTAGTAGAAGGGAATGAGGTACGCGCAGAGACAGATAGTAAAATAGATGAGAGCGTTGTGTACTATGACCAAACCGCTGGGATATTCAAAGCGGACAACACATGGTCTACAACGACATTAACCGATGGCGGCAACTTCTGAGGAGCTAGGTTCACATGGCTAATACACTCCGAATTAAGAGGCGTGCTGCAGGTAATACTGGAAGCCCAAGTTCGCTCGAGAATGCGGAACTTGCTTTTAATGAAGTTGATGACACTTTGTATTACGGGAAAGGTTCTGGAGGGGCAGGAGGTAGTGCCACTACCGTAGAAGCAATTGGTGGCTCAGGTGCATTCGTCACGATCACCACTAACCAAACCTCGATCTCTGGCGATAAAACGTTCACTGGTGCTGTAAACGTAGGTGCTGCCACAGCAACCACTGCTGCAACGTCGGATGATTCGACGAAAATTGCCACAACGGCGTATGTACAGGCCCAGGGCTACTTAGAAGCCAATACAGCGATCACAGGGGCAACTAAGGCCAAAATCACGTATGACGCCGATGGACTCGTAACAGCTGGGGCGGATCTGACCGCTGGCGACATTCCGAGCCTGAGCAGCAGCAAGATCTCGGATTTTGATACATCGGTTCGCCTCAGCAGGCTGGACCAGATGGCTGCTCCGACCGGTTCCGTGTCGATGAACAGCCAGAAGATCACAAATCTGGCCACACCCGTTTCAGATAGCGACGCCTGCACCAAGGGCTACACAGACAGCGTTGTTAATGGCCTAGACATTAAAGCGTCCTGCCGCGTTGCAACAACTGCGAACATCGCACTGTCGGGTGGGAGCGTGCCGACAAGCATTGATGGCGTAACGCTAAGCACAACTAACGCAGACCGCGTTCTAGTTAAGGACCAGACAGATGCTTCCTATAACGGGATATACAGATACATATCGGTCGAGGGTTCACCCGTTTTTCATAGAACAGCAGATGCTAATGCTGATGCTGAAGTTACCGCTGGGATGTTTACCTTCATTGAAGAAGGAACGGATAATGCGGACAAAGGTTTTGTCTTAACAACCAATGATGATATCACGGTTGGGACCACTGATTTAACCTTTACACAGTTCTCAAAAGCAGGTGATATCACTGCTGGGAACGGAATGTCCCAGGCTGGAACTGCCTTCAATGTAGGTGCCGGTACGGGTATTGCAGTAAATGGAAGCCAAGTACTTGTTGCAGCTCCGCTGAGCTATATCGCAAGCCTTACCGCTGCCAGTGGCAAGCTTGCATACTTCGATTCAGCAACTAGTGCAGCATTGACGACCCTGACTGCATTCGGTCGCAGCCTGCTTGATGATGCAGACGCAGCCGCAGGACGCACCACCTTGGGCCTGGGAAGTATGGCGACACAGGCACATACGTCCGTGAATATTGATGGGGGCACGATAGACGGAGTCACTCTCGATGGAGGAACGTTCTAGACCTACTTAAGCTTGTAATAGGTCCGGCTAGATAGCCACAGGTATAGGACAGCCAGATGGCAAACACTTTTAAACTGAAGCGTTCTAGCGTTCAGAACAGAGTTCCCACAACAAGTGATCTCGATCTCGGGGAGCTAGCTTGGAATTCGTATGACGGCAAGCTCTACGGAAAGAAAGACGATGGCACAGCAGCTGTTGTCGAGATCGGAGCAAGCAGCGGTGGAATCGCCTCGGTTGTCGCAGACACCACCCCACAACTTGGTGGAGACTTTGATCTAAACAGCAACGACATCACCGGAACTGGTAATATCGATATCACTGGGACCATTGGCGTCACATCGGCTGATGCCGGGTCAGCCCATGCTCCCTACATTGATCTATACCGGAACAGTGCATCGCCTGCACCAGATGATTTGTTAGGCAAAATTCGGTTTTATGGTGAAAACGATGCCAATGAAAAGACAGAGTATGCATACATTTCGAGCAGAATATCGGACGAAACTGATGGCACAGAAGACGGCAAATTAGAATTTTATGTACTGCAAAATGGCAATCTTTCAAAAAGACTTGAATTCGCGGGTAATGGAAGCACTAAATTCGTAGGCAGAGATGTCCATTTCAATACCAATGTTGAAATAACTTTTGAAGGTACTGCTGCTAATCCCAATGAAACTAAGATTACTGTTGTTAACCCTACCCAAGACAATACAATTACTATCCCCGATTCCACGGGTACGGTTCTGTTAAATGTTGTAGAGGATACAACCCCACAACTAGGCGGTAATTTAGATCTAAACAGCAACGACATCACCGGAACGGGTGGGATCGATATCACTGGAACCATTAGCGTCACATCAACTGATGCAGGAAATAGTGCAAATCCTAGTATTGATCTTTATCGGAACAGTGAATCACCTGCCACAAATGATACTATAGGTTCCATTCGTTTTTATGGTGAAAATGATGCCGATGAAAAAATATTGTATGGTCAGATCAATGGCAGAATAAATGATGAAACTGACGGAACAGAAGACGGTAGGATAGATTTTTATGTAGCAGAAAATGGAACCCAGTGGTCTGGTAGATTGGTTTTAACAGGTAATTCAAGTACTAAATTTGTTAATAAAAACGTTCTTCTCGGTCAAAGTGTTAATTTAGTTTTTGAAGGTGCATCTGATAATACTAATGAAACCACTCTTACTGTTGTTGATCCCACCCAAGACAATACCATCACACTACCTGATGCCACGGGTACGGTTCTTTTAAATGTTGTAGAGGATACAACCCCACAACTAGGTGGTAATTTAGACCTAAACAGCAACGACATCACCGGAACGGGCGGGATCGATATCACTGGAAATCTCACTGTTCGATCAACTGACGCCGGATCGGGTGTCGGCCCTGAGATCACTCTCTACAGGAACTCTGCATCACCTGCTGTTGATGATTGGCTAGGGAGGATTCGGTTCTACGGTGAAGACAGTAACAGTGGTTCATTGCAGTATGCCAGTATTTATGCCCAAATAAATGATGAAACCAGTGGAACACAAGACGGTGAACTGTTTTTCGCTGTAAGGAGCAACGGCGTAAGCAGCACTAGGCTGCAGTTCAATGGTGCCGGCAGTACGTGTTTTTACCACAAAAACGTTTACTTAGCTGACGGTGTCAACTTACGATTTGAAGGTGCTACTGATAATAGCTTTGAAACCGAATTAACGGTTGTTGATCCTACCCAGGACAATACAATTACGCTGCCTGATTCCACGGGCACGGTTGTAATAAACTCCAGTGGCTCTGTCACTATTGAGGGCGACGGATCATCTAACCAGGGAAAATGTATTTTAAATTGTGAAAATAACTCTCACAACGTAACTCTACAAGCACCAGCTCACGCAAACTTCAGCTCCAGTTGGAGCATGACTCTTCCAGGCAGTGCAGGCACTAACGGTCAACTGCTAACCACGAATGGCTCAGGCGTATGTAGTTGGACCACGGTGAGTGGGGGCAGTGCCGGTGGGGCCTCCGCCATCACGATGAATGACAGCGTCAATATTAATTTTGGAACCGGTGCAGATTTTGAAATGCACTGCGATGGGTCAGGAAGCATGCATATGGACATGAACAGTAGTGGCGCTGATAACTTGTTGATTCGAGACGGCACCACGACACGCTTCACTTTCGCAAGGGCTACAGGAAATCTGACTGCAACTGGCAACGTAACCGCATATTCCGATATCAACTTAAAGAAAGAAATCAAGCCTATTAAAAATGCTCTAGATAAAGTTTGTAAGATTAACGGCGTTACCTTTCAGCGAGCTGATCTGGAAACGCAATCCCGATTTGCAGGTGTTATCGCTCAAGAGGTTGAACAGGTCCTGCCCGAGGTCGTAAGCACAGATGAGCAGGGTTTCAAATCTGTTGCATATGGGAACCTCGTCGGACTACTTGTCGAGGCTATTAAGGAACAACAAGCCGAGATCGATGAATTAAAAGCTCACGTCTACGATCAAGGCAAATAAAAGATGACTACCCAATTTACCTGGAAATACTATGCATACGGCGCAAACATCGGAACGCTTAGTGTTTATTGGCGCGAGTCTAATGGCACCTTAAATCTACTGAGATCTGTTTCAGGTCAACAACACACGAATAGCTCCAGCACTTGGCTTTCATACACAGAAAACCTAGCCTCATACGCCGGAACCACAGGCAGGATTGTTCTTAAATATACAGGGATGTCGTACTGGAGAGCTGATATTCAGCTAGACGATATGGAGCTCAAGGGGACAACTGGAGGAGACCTAGATTTTGATCCCCATACCACAAGACTACAGGGTGGTTCATCAAACCCTCATTGGATTAAAAACTCGTCGAACAATAGCTCGTCATTGCCATCTTTTTCATCTGGTTGGACGGCTTGTACAACAACGACAAGCACATCTGGGCGTTGGAACTACGACCGGGGCGGGACACCATCAAGTGCAACTGGTGGCACAAGAGATTCGGATGGTTCCACCACTGGGTATTATCTCTACGCAGAATCAAGCAGTCCTAATTACGGGTCCGGCAAATATCTTTGGGCAGCAATGGCTCAGGATTACACGCTGTCAGGCTCCACATCCACAACGATTGGGACAGTAACAATTAGTGGGCCGACGAGTGCTCAAACCGGTACGTCTAGTGCATATACCGCTGCAATTGGAGGCAACGCCTCTAGCCCGGTCTACACATGGGCTCTCGGCAGTTTTTCGGCAGGAACGATTTCGTCTAGTGGGAACACAGCAACCGTTAATTGGTCGACAGCTGGCAGTCAGAGTGTCATTTGTGTGGTCAGCGACAGTGCGGCAACTGACTCGCCTGTTACGGCCACAAAGTCGGTAACGGTAACGGCACCAGCAACGATTGGGAGCGTGACAATTAGTGGACCCGCAACTGCAAATGTAGGTGCATCATATGGTCCCTACACATATACAGCTGCCATCGGAGGCACCTCCTCGAGCCCGGTCTATACCTGGAGTATCCCTTCGGGAGGAACACTAGTTTCGTCTAGTGGAAATACAGGCAATTTTAGTTTCACAAGCGCTGGCAGTCGAACAGTGCAAGTGGTCGTAAGTGATAGCTCGGCAAGCGACTCGCCCGTTACTCAAACAAAGAGTGTGAGTGTGAGTGTCGGTACGCTGTATCTCGGCACCCCAACAGTTACAGGCAATGCCGGCCCAGTCATATCCACTCAAGAAACGTACACGGTAGGCAATATTACAGACGCCGCAGTACTGACTGACGAGACCTACTCATGGTCAATTACAGGTACAGGCGGGACATCAGGCGGCTCTGCCTTGCAATCATCTGGGGCAATCTCAATCAACGATCTCGCAACCGAGTTCGGGGGTTCAGCTCCGCACGCATTGAATGAGTACTTTAAAGGTGGGACGCTCGTACCGAACATCAGTATTAATAGCGGTGTGCCTACGAGTGGAGTAATTTCGCTCGACGATTTCTATGGTGCTGCAGCAGCGGCGCCGATCTCCTTTACTGGTCAAGGAACAACATCAATCACCCTGACCTGGCCGAGTTCTACGGGGACTTACTCAGTTGGCTGCGTTGTGACTAGTGCCACGGCGACTGATAGTCCAAAGACTGCGACATTGGCAATCAGTACTGTTGCTTCCACGAACATCATCACATCGCCGACCCTCGGTTCACGTATAACTGGTGGTTGGACTAGTGTGGGTGATGGCGTGGGCGAGCTAAATCTAGATAGGGCATCATTTATCGTCGGGAAGGTGTATGACGTAACTATCACCACCGGCTCTGCGTCATGGCATAGTTCCGCGAGCAATTTCCGAGATTCAACACCCCATGGCATGGGGATCAGCGACAATCACAACAATATTGCGAATGGGCCTAATCAGAGCCGGGACAAAAGAATAGTGCTTAGGGGTGACACAAATTACTATTCGTCATTCGTAACAGCTACTGGTGTATCAGATTACTATGGCGTTGAACTACACGCCTGGGTAATCCCAGGCCAGTCAAGCTCGGCCGGATATATCTACCGTAACTTCTACGATACCTCCAGCTACAATACGAGATCAGGAAACAATCCCACAGTCACTGCATATAGCGGCTCGCAAACCTACACTTCAACTCCTCACGAGCTCGGTACAACAATCGCCGTAACGATTAATCGAGCTGCTGGAGGCTGGTCCACGAATTACGTAGGCCAAGCGCTGAACTTTACAGCTGCGACGAGTGGCTGGGTTTTACTAAATGCCATCTTCAGAAAAGGCACCGGCAACTGGACGGCATCACAAGACTATTTCTACTTCAAAGTCATCGAGATACAGTCCAATGGCAACACCGATGTGGAAATGATTCACAGTATTCTCAACAGCCCTAGCAACAGCACCTCCCAATACGTTGCATCTCAATGGGTGCATTTTGACTCAGGCAATGACTATAGGGTTTATGCATATTTCTCAAATGGATATAACACCGCAAGTAGTACTTGGGGACCGCATTATATCGACATTAGATCTGGGAATGCCTCAACAGGACCGTTGTGGCACACCTACACTTGCCAAGTGATTGTCTCGTAACATGAAACTTCACAATCATATACCCACCTATGATTTTGGTGTACTCGACCTGCATCAACTTTTTGTTCGTGAAGCATTCGATCGCTACAACAATGAACTTGAATTATTGAAAGAGTGTATCGACGACGGCGTTTCGTATTGCCTCGGCGGTGAAGTAAGTGACGACTTTGGCACTATTGGCGACATAGAAGATGACATCGTAACGCCTCAGTCTTTCACTCTTGATGAAGCGCTAGATAGATTGTTGACGCTTCAAATGAACTTTCATTCAAATGAGGGTTACATAGCATTTCGCGAGAAACGCGAACCCAATAAGCTCGCTCCTTTTCGTCAACAAACAACAGTTGGTGTATTAGTGACTCGGCTAGCGATTGACATGAATAAAGCTGGCTTCGTAGGCCTACATGTTGATACTGAAGAGCAAGGGGACTACTTGGACGAGTACTATCCTGATGCGTTGGACTCAGGTTTTATTCGACAGAATGAAGAATATCCTCAAAGTCAACTCTTCTTCTATAAATCACCAAGCGATTTACACCTAGCCAAAAACACAATTGCTTTAGGTGAGAAAGAATTTCGAGTCTGCGGTGCAGGGCTTAAGCAAAAAATCTCGCCTGATCAATACCAGAGCACTGATCTTGCCTACATTCACGGCGGTCTGCTTGTGAACACGATGATAATCGGCCACCTGGATCAAATCGCCGAGCCCCCGCCCAGTCTTGTAAGAGCATTGATGGAAGCTGCTGAATCATAGGGGAGACAAAGGATATAGATATAATCAAGAGGACAAGATGACAGACAAATGGCCTACTTGATTGTTGTCGTCTTGGTGATGACTGCTGTGATTTTCGCAGCAAACAATATGACCCCGCCAAAAAGCTGAATATGGCGACCAAAAGAGAAAGTATTCTTCAGGCCGTGATGAATGCGCTGACGGGGACAACTGGCGTCGGAACAAGAATTTACAGGAATAGAAGCGAGCCTCTCGCCAGGAATGAGACACCCGCGTTAATGGTGACTAGCGAGTTAGACACACCAGAGGAACATGTCCTGGGCATCCATACACGGGAGCTAGATTTCACTCTGAGTGTGTTTGTACGAGGCAATAGTCCAGAGTCACTAGCAGACCCAGTGGTCGAGTCAATGCATAGCAAGATCATGGCGGATACCACGCTTGGCGGACTGGCGTTAGATCTAAATGCTGGGCCAACAAAGTTTGATTTTATTGAAGCAGACATGCCCGCAGGAATAGTGTCAAGCCGATATACGATCACCTACAGAACCCAAGTTAATAGTCTGTCGGCGTGATAGTTAACATTAAAGAGTACACGGGAGGGTATACCCTGATGACTTCCAACCAGGAGTCTAAGCCGTGGGCATATGACGAATACTGGGGCGTTTCTGGTCAGTACATTTATGACCCAGAGAGCGGCCGTCGTCACCCCGTCCATGAAACACCTATTGAGGTAACAGACAATGGCACTGCTGGGTCGGAAGAAGATCCTGTTGGCGAAGATTGAACCTACTTATGCAGCTACAGTAACCCCTACGGGTTCAGATGCACTCCTCGTCCGCAGCCTAGAAGTCACTCCGTTTGAGAGTGATAGCGTTTCACGCGATTTGGTTCGTCCGTATTTCGGCACGTCAGATGTATTGCTGGCGAATAAGCGTGTGCGGTGTACATTCTCTGTTGAACTTGCCGGATCAGGCACGGCAGGCACTGCTCCTCAATATGGGGACGTACTTCGTGCCTGTGGAATGACGCAAACCATCGTCGCCTCAACGTCGGTGACATACGATCCCATCTCGTCATTCACTGGAAATGACTCTGTGACGTTGGTTTACAACGTGGATGGTGTACAGCACAAAGTGAAGGGGGCTAGGGGCACATTCACTCTTTCCTGCTCTAACAATGAGATTCCAACCATCGATTTTGAGATGACTGGGATTTACGTTGATCCAACCGATACGGCACAAAGTGGCTACACAGTTGCCTACTCAAATCAGGAGCAGCCAGAACTATTCCAACAGGGGAACACAAGTTCATTCCAATTCCATAGCTTCGCAGGTCGTCTAAGCAGCCTGTCAATGGCACTTTCTAACGAAGTGACTTATCGACAGCTGATTGGCGATGCGACAGGTGAGGTGATGATCCTTGATCGCGCACCTGCTGGTGATGTGGTCATCGAGGCACCCGTCTTGTCAGACAAAGACTACTTTGCAATCGCAAAAGATGCGGGTACAGGTAATCTGACATTCCAGCACGGCCAAACTGCTGGCAATATCGTCACGATGACTGCAGCACGCTGCAGCCTGGGGGCTCCAAGCTATAGCGAGGATAACTCAGTCCAGATGCTGAATATGCCATACCAGGCGACACCGACATCTGGAAATGATGATTTTGATTTGGTGTACACCTGATCAATAGAATAATAGAGAATCTAGGTTCTCTATGACGTTCATCCGCAAAAAGTCCAGCACATATAAGTGGCCAGTCAAGGTCAGCTATCCAGTTGACGAAGGCCGGTTTGAAGTAGACACGTTTGATGCGGTCTTTAAGCGGATTGGACGTTCAGAATTCCAACGCCTCGCTGACTCAGGTGACACTGAGTTGATCGAGGCTGTTTTGGTTGGTTGGGAAAAAGTTGCTGATGAAGCAGGCAAGGAGCTGCCATTTAATTCGCGTGAGCTTCGGGCACTAATTGAGGATCCTTGCTTTACGCGAGGGGTGATCCGGGCTTATTTGAACAGCCTTGACGATGAAAAAAAGCAAACCTAGAGGGCGCCGCTAAGTATTGGGCCCGTGGTGGTTCTGCGGCCCAGAAAAGCTTAGAAGGCGACGCGGCAGTGTTTAATGTCGTAATCTCTAGCAGCGAAAAGGAATACGAAGTCTTAGATGATAACTGGGACATTGTCATAATGTTTCTACGAATGCAAACCCAGTGGTTAGTCGAAATGGGCGCATACGTTGGATTGAATTATCAATCCTTAGAATGGCTGTGCCGTTTATACTCAATTAAGGGGGAGAATGCCCGTTCTGTATTTGAAGGAATACAGACAATGGAGGCAGCTGCTCTTGGCATTATGAACTCTTCGGAGTAAACAAGGTGGCAAAAAGAGAAGTAAAAGTTGATATAAGGGCCGAGGTTCTTGGCCAGGAGAAAGTAGCGAGCCTAAGCAAGGCACTAGGCGCATTAAAAAATAGTGTTGTACCAGCGCAGAAAAGCCTTGACGACTTAAGGGCCGCCGCGTCAAGGATGGCTGCCAACAGCAAGGCAACTACAGCTGAACTCCGTGGATCGTTAGCAGTACTAGAGAATGTAAGGGATCACGTAGCAAGAGGTAGCAAGGAATATACAGAGCTAGGGCGTGTAATTAGTGATGTCACAAAAAGGCTTAAGCCTCAGTCTGATTCGCTAAGTCGAGCGACGGAGAGGACCAGGGCGCACACTAAGGCTGTACGAGACCTAACAATAGCCCAGAAAAACGCAGCAGCTGCTAGCGCAGCAGCAGTTGATTTCCAAGCCCGATTTAGCTCTTATCTGCACGGAGGGAGAGGGCAGCTGGCCCGAAGGCAAATGATGATGGCAAACCAGGGGACACCTGGCGGAGCTGACTTCATGAGGGCAGCCGGGATTTACCCTCAAGGCGCACGAACATCTGGTGAGCTGAATCGCACACTGGCGTTGCCAGCTGCTGGTGAAAGTTCGTACAAAGGGGCTTATAGAAAAGGACAAACAACCTTCAACATCCCAAACGAGCGCGGCGGGAGGGAGTATCGAAGGGCAGGACAGACCTACTACGGATACACAGGTGGGCGATCACTGGCCGGGAGAGAATATAATCTTGCAGTACAGGGACTGAAAAGTGAAGAGGTAGCGGCTCGTACAGCAAGTGGGCAGGGGCCAGCATCACCCTGGCCGCGGAAGACAGTGACGCCAGGAGAGGTTGATCTTACGGGTTACAAGAACCAGTTGAATGAATCAAGACAAGCAGTACAAGGTTTTGCAAGAGAACAAAGGAAGGCCGCCGCATCTAACGCGCAGATGCAGATCACTGCTGATGATGTAGTCAAGGAGATAAATCAACTAGGAAAGAGTAGTAAACAGACTGTTGACTCAATTAGCTTCCAAAGGAATGAGCTTGAAAAAATTAGTCGCACATTAGATGTAAACAGCAAGGCTTACAAAAAAACAAGAAGGCAGATCGAGTTATATGACAAGACTCTGGAAAAGGGTACGCGGAGCAGGGGGCAGAGGGGACAGCAAATAAGCTCTGTAGTGGGAACAGCTCTGGCTGCCGGCGTGTTCGGCGGCGCTGAAGGCTTCCTAGGGGGCGCCATTGGAGGCGGACTAGAGCTTGCTGGGATCATGGGACCTGGGGCCGCCATCACTGGTGCAGCAGTCGGCGCAACACTTGGGCAGGCCAGGAAGGTTATTGCAGAAACGGCGACACTATCTGCTGAGGTCTCAAGACTAGAGCTCGCTCTTCGAGATCTAACGACAACCGGGGTGTCAGCAGAGGAAGGGCAGATATCATTTAGCAACGCACTTGACACTGTAAGGAAGGCAGCGGTTGAGGCGAATGCGCCTATTGTTCAGGCAACAAAGAGCTACACACGGCTACTTGCTGCTGTCAAAGGGGCTGGTGGAGCTGATGAAGTTGGTGCGTTGGCATTCGAGTCAATCAATGCTGCTGTGAAAGCAACAGGCGGCACCGCTGAAGATGCCGCTGGAGCACTATTGGCTGCCAGCCAAGTCTTCTCGAAAGGGCGCGTCAGCGCAGAAGAACTTCAAGGCCAAACCGCTGAAAGGATTTCAGGCGCAGTTACTTTGTTTGCCGAAGCAAACTATGGGGGAGATCTTCAAGAGCTACAAAAGAATCTCAGATTGGGAACGGTAGGGCTGAATGAGTATGTACGTTTTCTTCAGCTGCTTGACGAGAAGTTCACCGGGACAGCCTACAAGATGGCGGCTTCCACAGAGGAGGCGGGCGCGAGAATGACAGCAGCGATGGAATCTGCCAAGGTTGCGATTGGTAGATCTATTGGGCCAATAGGTGCCGAGCTGCAAGATTTAAACACAAACGCCATCGTGAAAACGACCGATGCGCTGCAGGCCTTGGGGCTCATAGAAGACACTGTGTTTGGCAGTGATTTAGAGCGCAGGATCTTCAACACAAAAAATGAAGTAATAGCACTAAACAAGGAACTCGATCAGTTGACAAAGCCAGAAAGGGCTAAGTCACAGGAAAGAGTTAATAATGTGCTCTTGGACTTTATATCGGGAACTAATGTGAAGGCCGCGAGGATGGCAGTCCAAACATATAGGGACCTAGCGGAGTTAAGATCTGGAGGCTTAGGTGGAAAGGTTGACAAGCTCATAGAAGGCTCAAAGATCGAAGATGGGGATGACGCACTAGAGACCTACAAGCAGAGGATGGCGGCACTCAAGGGCTTGAGAGGGGCTCTGAGCTCAGTAGAGGCCGCGGTTGCTGAGGACAATAATTACACAGCTAAGAAGGCGAAAGGTAATATTGACAAGCTGAGTGCGGCAATTGCGAGACTGAAAGAGGAAACGAAGGTTATGACTGCAGCGAATAGGGAGCTCATGCTGATGTTCCCTGGCGCTGAGCGTGAAAAAGATCTCGTAGGCGATTCGGACGTTAAAGCGAAAAAGGCAGCAGAACAAGTCGCTGACGTACAAAAGATGGCGGAGGAATCACTTAAAAACATTAGGAAAAGCACAGAACGTGAAATTGCAAACATCAGAAAGTCTGAATTTAGAGCGATAGAAAGACTTGAGGAAGGCTTAAAAGAGAAAATCATCCAAGGCGAAAGGGCTCTTCAGGAGTTGCGTTTGAGGGGCGTAAGAGCTAGAGAAGATTCAGAGATTCGCCTGCGTGAGCTTCAAGACCCGGAGGGATCTAATTATGCACTTGAGCGTGAGGTGCTACAACTTAAGCGTCAGTTTGAGGATGAACGGAAACAGATCGAGCAGCAATTTAATGACGAGGAGAGGGTACTCGCCAAGGAGCTTGCAAATATCGCGAAGAACACACAAATGCAAATAATGGAGGCGAACGCTAACCAAGTTGAACGGGAGAGTGAAGCAAGGCAGAAGTCGGCTGAGAAGATAAGAAAAATCCTAAAAGAAGGTGTTATTGAAAGAAACCAACTTGAAGAGGCTTTTTATGAAAAATATCTGGGCAGAGCGAACAGGGAGTGGTTTAACAAGATAAGAGAAGGCAAAGGCAAAAGCCCGATACCAGAACCCACCGTACGTTCTGGTGGGGGATTGGTTTATGGAGGAACTGCTTCGCAAGAAGATATAGACAAGATGAGAGAATATGACCAGAAGAGGCTGAAGGGCGAAAAGATCATTGAGAATCTTCTGGGCGGGCTCCCTAAAGATGTTGGGGATGAAATCGCTATTTCTGTGGCGAGGCCTGTAAGCGAATTAATTACAGCAATCGCTCCAGGTCCCAATGCGAATGCGCGACAAGCTCAAAGGGCAACCCGGTTGGAAGCCTTAGATAAAGAAAGGATGCTAGCGCTAGCAAGACTTTTGACAGAGGCGATGTCTCGTGGAGATGTATTAAGGGGAGCAGTCGAGGATAGTGATAGGAGCTTAAGACGTTATCGACAGGTAGATACATTGCAGGGCGCCCGCCAACGCCGAGAGGAGGGATTCAAATTTGATCTTGGTGAGCAGAAGACTGAGGCAACTTCTAGTGCAAATGAAGACAAGACGTTATTGCTTAAGGAGGCAGCGCTAATTCAAACTACAGAAAAGAGGAAGGAAGTAGAAGAAGCAATAAACAGACTTCACGACGAGAGGCTTATGAAAATTGACAACAACTATAATACAACATTAAAAATGAATGCAGAACTTGAAAATACTAAGTTCGCTCAAGAAGAGATAAATCGACTCAACGAACGAAATGCCGAACTGGCTAACGGCATCGCAAATGCTATTGGCAACGGCATGGGCCAGGCGATGGATGCACTGATTGAAGGAACGGACAATTGGGGTGAAAGTTTGCGCGAAATTGGGGCAACGGTCCTAAAAGACATCGCCAAGCAAATCATGCAGATCATGGTGATCAAGCCGTTGGTGGAATCAATGTCTGGCGGATTGGGGAGTTTGTTTGGAGTACCTAAAGGCAGCGCAATGGGCAATGCATTTGCAGGTAACAAGATTGTTCCTTACGCAAAAGGTGGCATCGTTAATTCGCCAACGTTCTTCCGCTACAAAAATGGCGGCATCCTTGAAAGCGGCGTAGCTGGTGAAGCAGGCCCTGAGGGGATCCTGCCACTTAAAAGAGGTAAAGGAGGGCGACTAGGGGTTGAGACTTCCGGCAGTGGACCGACCGTGATTAACGTGAATGTTGATGCCACTGGAAGCAAGGTCAGTGGTGATGATCCAAAAGCGAACCAGCTTGGTAGGTTTATCGCGAAGGCAGTAAACCAAGAAATTATCAAGCAGAAAAGAGCAGGGGGCCTCCTCGCATGACTTGGCCAAATACGCCAGACGAAACAAGACATCGAGACCAGCATCATGCTTACTTTGATTTTGATGTCCTGCCTGATTACAACGTTGGCAAAACCAGCAAGCCAGTTGTCAAGAAAGTGCAGTTCCAGAACCCCGGAGCTGAACAGCGGCTTAGGTTTGGCCTGAATAATGACCTTAAGCGTTACAACCTGACATTTGGCAGCAGGTCAGATAATGAGGCGGACTATATCGAAGGGTTCCTGTCAGATCGCAATGGAGTAACAGCATTTACATGGAGAGAACCAAACACACCGTTCAGTACTGCTGACTTAGCCTCAGGTACATTTGTATACAAGAAATTTGTATGTGACGAATGGAACAGGACATTCTCCTCATATAACAACAATACCGTTACAGCCGTATTTAGGGAGGTGAAAGAGTAATGATTGTAATCCCACCTGGCGGTACTTCCAACTCGGCTTGGGAAGGAGATACATATTCCCCATGCAACAGGTACTTTAGTCCAGTACCACTGGCGGCAAGACGATTCCCCAAGTATGGATATGGCGAGCTAAAAAGTATTCCACCTGCTGATAGCTGGAACAACACCGGCAACTACATTGGCAGCACTTGGACTGGCCAGATCGTAGAGATAACATCACCAGACTACGAAACCCTGGGATTTAACGTAGAGAATATTACAGGAAGTGCTCAATTATCAAGCTACAAGGTAGAAGGCGAGAAGGTTTATTTCGGGCCACAGGCTGGCCCAAACTCTGACTCTCTCCATGTGTATACGGGCAACAACAGCTCAGAAGCGACGAAGGTATATCGATACAGGAGCGAAGGGACAGACTTACCTTTTAAGTTTCTGTGGTTGAGGATAGAGACACGAACAAGGCAAGAAGCGATAGGGCCAGACTGTGTCAGAGAGGTATTTATTGTTGACGAAGACCTGACAGGGCAAACATATGAAGAAGACGGAGAAACGATCAGTTGTAGTGACCAAGACCACATTACTTATTACTATTTCCTAATTGGCTCTAGCCCCAATTTTGAAGAGGCTGCGGATATCTCATTGCCTTATGGGATGCCAAGTAGCTTTACCGACAAATTCCCAGTGATCGGAGTCGCTCAGGGTGATAACTCATCAAGACCGAACGAAAAGACGATGGTCGTCACGAATCCTGGCAACTACATGCTGGAGCATAACAGGACACAAAACACATGGGTGTGGCACGTCAACAACGAACCAACACTAGATCGTGATTACACATACCGAAAAGCTCTGCACATCTGGGGCGCACAATATAACTGGCGACAAGTAGGGCCACCACAGAACTTTCTCCCAGCGCTTTCTGATAACGCAAATTGCATCCTCTACAATAATTTCACTCTTGGCCTTGGCTCCACAGCCTTCATGTATGGAGGTTCAAACTACCAAGGCACTGGATCGCTGAGCACTTGGGCGGCTGGAACCAATGTTGCAGCTGGTTCAAAGATTAAGACGAACACCATTGATTCAAGACTCGGCCTAGTGTTTGTTTGTAAACGGTCGGGCTACACCGGGGCAACGGAACCTGCCTGGCCAACTATTGCCTACAGGGAAGACAACGGAATCCCTTTAGAAGGATTTGTAGAAGAAACGCCGGCCGATTCGCAGGGACGAAGTCACTATGAAATGCCATTTGATGGGATATTTGACGTTGGCGATAAAATCAAAATAAATTACTACACCATTGCCGCTTCTGATAGCTTTGAAGTCACAGTAGCTAGTAGTAGGACAGGATTTCCAGATATCGCTGCCGACTTGGTCGCAGCCGCTAATGCTGGAGGCCACACTAGCAAGTTTCAGACAGGGTTTACATATATCGGGGGATTCAATCCAACAGTCTCCGGCATAACGCTTACAGCAATCGACGGCAATACATATTCAGTCTCAGTTGAGGTAACAACAGCAAATAGCGGAACCGTAGAACTCAAGAGAGGGGCGTTGTGGGCGGCAGAAAGTGCGGTATTTGAGGCTTTAGTCGATTCATCGCCTAGCGCGATCATTGAACTCTATGAGTTGACATTAGTAGAAGACATCCATGGAAGCAATCAAGCATTTTACTTTTACCCAGGGCAGACAAATGATGACAGGCCAATCATGTGGCGGGGTGTTTCGTATGTGCCTCTACCTGTAAAGGCTGAAGGTTTTGAGTACACAAATACACAACTACCACGCCCTAGCGTAACAATTAATAATTTAGATGGGGCCATTACGGCATTAATGAATGCTTCCCGCCTGACGACACCAAATAACGACTTAAACGGCGCAAAGTTTATACGACGACGGACAATGGCCGAGTTCCTGGATGCGGCTACTTGGCCAGCAGGACAGGCCCCCAGTTGGAACTCACCATCACCTGACACGGAATTCCCAATGGAGTCATATGTAATAGACAGAAAAGCAGCAGAGACACGAGATTATGTTCAGTTTGAGCTATCTGCCAAACTCGATCTCCATGGGATCCGAAGCCCCAAGAGACAGTGCGTTCCAAACATATGCCAGTGGACCTATCGATCGGGGGAATGCTCGTACAGTGGCGCACCATGTGCTGACGAAGACGATCAACTGATCACTAGCATCCCGGGCAATCAGCTGGCTAATAATTATTACAACGCCAAGGCAGCACTCGCAACATCCAAGCAACAACTTGTTCAATTAAGAGATATCGTACAAGAGAAGGTTGACCTTATGAATGCTGCTGAGGCGACGACATGGGCACTTGCAAGTAGTTCGTTTATTGATAATGATACATATGTGATAGAGGATGAGTACGAAGAGCTAACAGCTTATGAAGCAGGTAACATGGTAAGCCTAAGCCAGATCTACAGGAAAGGAGATTTAGTAGAGGAGACAGTGGAGGGACAAGATGATGACGGATTTTACAAGCCAGGGGAGAAGAAGTACAAGTTAGATAAGTATCAAGCGGTCGGAAGTATTCAGGCTGCTAATAATTACAATCAAGCGCAAGCTGCCTATGACGCTCATATCACGCAATCATGGCAGCCAGCGGTAGCAGCTCGTGATGCAGCATTGCAAGCCTGGCAAGCCTCAGCCACCTATGCTGCAGACGTAAAAACAAGTGGAGACAAATGCGGAAAGCTATTGTCTAGCTGCAAGTTGCGTTTTAAGGATTCAGATGGAAACGTATTAATTGGGCCTCAAGATCGTGTAGGTGAACTACCATTTGGCTCTTATCCTGGGGTAGGCACATTCCTCGTTTAATGACCTGGGAAGACGACGCAATTGTTCATGCATTAGAAGAAGCCCCCAGAGAAAGCTGCGGGTTAGTTGTAGTAATTAGCGGTCGATTGCAGTACTTCCCATGTGAAAACATGTCTGACGACGAGGAAGAGTTCACGCTGAATCCAGAGCATTGGGCCAGGTGTGAAGACGAAGGTGAGATTAGATATGTTGTCCATTCACATCCAACAACAGGGCCTGAACTAAGTATCGCCGATAAAGTATGCTGCGAGAAAGGAGATCTTGAATGGAGAGTGGTTAACCCGTTCAAAAAGAGCTGGGCATCTTACAAGCCGTGCGGGTATTCCGCGCCATTGATAGGCAGGCAGTGGGTATGGAATGTTACGGACTGTTGGACTTTGGTGAGGGATTGGTTCGGAGAGCAGGGTATCAAGCTTAGAGATTGGGAGAGAACCACAACACCAGAGGAATTTGAGCGCAGGCCATACTTTGACGACTGCTGGAAAGAGACAGGTTTTTATGAATTAGAAGAGGACGAACAGCTGCAAAAGGGTGACTGTCTATTGATGGGATTGACAGGGGTGAAGCCAGATCATATGGCAGTGTATTTAGGCAATGGAGATATTTTGCACCATTTACGTGCAAGACTTAGCAGTAGAGATGTGTACAGTGGATATTTACAGAAGCGAACGATACGCAGAATTAGACATTACGATATAGATAAGTCCGCTAGTAGGAAATGCTGAAGGAGATAAGGCTTTATGGTTATTTAAAACGGCTGTGCGGGCAAAGGTCTTTTTATGCTTCTGTAAGTACAGCCGCGGAGGCTGTTCGTTTCTTGCTGAGTAACTTCCCTCAACTGGAGGGGAGGTTTAACACTGGGTGGTTCACAGTCGTTGCAGGGGATAGAGCGACAGAGGAAGAAGGGCTGCACCATCCAACAGCAGCTGATGTATTCAAAATCATTCCTGTTCAGACAGGGCATGGGGGTGACGTTGGCGACTTCTTCGGCTCCGTAGGATCAATCATCGCCGGAGTAGTGCTCGTTGCAGCAGCAGTGTTCCTGGGACCCCTTGGATTTGCTGCAGCAGGTCTCCAATCAGCGTTCTTTGGGGGGACAGTAGCTGGGATGATCGGCTCCATTGGAGCCTCATTAGTCCTGGGTGGTGTCGCGCAATTAGTCAGTCCGGTTCCATCTATAGGTTCATCGGGGTCATCATTGGCCGGATTGCCGGCCTCTGGCACTGCAGGTGGATACAATTCAACTCGAGGGACTGAGCTTGATCCAGACGAAGAAAGTTATAACTTCTCAGGCTTAAACAATACATCTAAAGCTGGAGTTCCAATTCCTGTTGTATTAGGGGAAATGGTAGTGGGCAGTGTAACCATCAGCGCTGGCTTGGACACTTATCAAATGAAAAAATGACCAAAGTATTTCCTGCAGGTTCTGGCGGTAACAAGAAAAAGAAAAAGACAAAAAGACCAGCACCGGTTGTTCACCAAACAATCATCCAGCAAGCGCCAAGCGCCCCACCCCCTCGTGCTCCAGTAAGGACACCTGACAGCCTGGCGTCAAAGCAATATGCAACATTTTTAGACCTTATATCAGAAGGGGAGATTGAAGGATTCCCCAGCGCTAGGAGTTACAAGGATGCACCAGTTGATAGCAACGGGGAACCCATTGCTGAGTCGGCAGCGCAGGAGGCTGAGAGGGTAGCCAAGTACAACACGGCGATGCTAAAAGATATTTATTTGAATGATTCCCCAATCCTACAAGACGGGGCTGATGTCGAAAGCCTGCAGGCTTCAGATTATAACTACTCCGGCTTTGAAATTGATTGGAGAGCAGGGAGCCAGGACCAGGCGGTATTCGACGATTTTGGAGATATCGAATCAGATATTAGTGTCGACAGCACCGTACCTGTTAGAAAGAATGAGCCAAAGACTCGCAGAATTTATGACGATGACGTTGACACAGTTCGGGTTTCACTTAGCTTCCCAAGGCTGCAGATGTTCACAACGTATGGGGACATCTATGCTACTTCGGTAGACGTAAAGATCTTACGCAAGTATGCAAACGAGACAGAATACACAACTGTCATTGAAGACAAATATGAGGGCCGGACAGCTGATCTATACGTTAGAGACTACCTAATCAAACTTGACGGGGCCTTTCCGGTAGACATAAGGGTCGAGAGGGTAACAGATGACGCAACAGACGAGAATACACAGGATGAGTTTTTTTGGACTGTTATCACCCATATCGTCAATCAGCGGCTGCGATACCCAAACTCAGCTTTAGTAGCGACAAGAGTAGATGCAAGTGAATTCGGGGCAGTACCGAATCGGTCATTCAAAATCCGTGGGATCAAAGTACCAATCCCCACTGGCACAACTGTTGACCAGGACAATGGCAGGATAATCTATCCAGAAAACTTCATTTGGGACGGTACTTTTCAAGTTCCACAATGGACAACATGCCCAAGCATGCTATTGCTGGAGCTGCTTACCAACAGGACATTCGGATTTGGCGATCACATCCAGTTGGCGCAGTTAGACCGCTGGAGCTTTTTTGAGGCCAGCAAATACTGTTGCGAGCTAATAAACAAAGGCGATGGCAGCACTGAGACGGAACCCAGGTTCTCCTGTAATGGTGTGCTCAGGAATGCAGACTCTGCTTACAAACTCATCAATGATCTGTCATCAGTATTCCGCTGCATGGCCTACTGGTCAACTGGCAGCATTCAGATAAGTCAGGATCGACCGAGAGACTCGACCTTTCTATTCAATAGTGACAACGTATTACAAGAGGGATTTCTCTATAGAAACGCCAGTCAGAAGACACGCCATACGGTAGTAACCGTTAGTTACTTCAATATGGATTTACGTCAGGTCGATTATGTAGTAGCAGAGGACCAAGACGGAGTAAGAAAGTGGGGAGTCATCCAGACAGAGATCAAGGCATTTTGCTGCACATCTCGTACACAAGCCAGGAGGCTGGCTAGGTGGTTACTCTATACGGAATCCGCAGAGTCAGAAATCTGTGAGTTCAAAACATCAATTGGGCCAGGTACTGTCGTGCGACCTGGCTCAATAATTACGATTGCCGATCAAACCAAAACAGGGCAAGTCAGCAGCGGGCGAGTGCTAATGATAGCAAGAGGGGAGGATCAGGGCACAATTATGAACTCTCTACCTGTGAGCGCTTTAGTCTCTATTTCTGGGGACATTCCGCAGGATGCCACGTTTGATAAGTTTACCTACGTAACTAGAGGCGGGATGGTAAGGAGTCGGCCTGTAAGAGGTGTCATGTGCCCACCAATGACATTCCCTCATGCAGAAGCAAATAGGGCGGCGACGGTAGTCGTTGACATCCAAGATTTGGAATCTGAAGAATGGCCAGTCGTAGGAGTCCCGTACGCACTTGAGGAGGCAGGCGGAGTTACCGAGGGTTCAAAATGGCGTGTGCTGTCCGTAATTGAGGAAGATGACGGCGTCTATGGGATCACAGCGATGGCCCATGACTCTTCAAAATACGCACATATAGAAGCAAGTGAACCTCTACAGGAGAGAGTGGTATTTACGATGTCACCGGAGCCTGAGTCTCCAAGTGGGTTAACACTAGTTGAGAAGTTTTACATAGGTAATGAGAATCGAGTTAAAACGAAGATTTGCGCGAGTTGGGAAGCAGTGGAGGGAGCTCAGCGATATCGAGTCATGTATAGGCAGGAAGGTGCCAATTGGGACTTAACTGAAGTCGCGAGCCCTTCATGTGAGATCACAGAAATAGCGGTAGGGGAGATATATGAGATAAGAGTATTTGCTGTTAGTTCTGGGCTGTTCCAGTCGGCAAACTATGCATCAGCTACGATAACGACTTACGGCAAAACAGAACCACCGCTCGATGTAGAGAAACTTTCGGCAGCAGTTGTAGTGACTGACAGGGTAACCGAAGATAGCGACGCAACAGCCATAAGAATAGTCGAACTAAGCTGGGACGAAAGTATTGATCTCGATGTAATTAATGGCGGTCATGTACGTATCCACAAGGCTACGTCAGCCGCAAACGTCTGGGAAGAATCAGTATTGGTTGCAACGGCTAATGGAGCGGCGACTACAATTCAAATTCCTGCAAGCGCTGATGCACAAACGTACTTAGTATGTTTTGAAGATGACGGCGGAAGAGTAAGTGCCAATCCAGCCGTGGCGACGATCGAGACACTCGCCAGGATGGACGAGCGCCTGCTGACTGTTGCTGAATTCGACTTACCAAATGGAACCAAGAAGTTGTTTCCCGGCCACCCAACCCTGGAGGTCGTAGACACGCCTTTAGCTAGGAAATGGAGTGGAAAGTACTGGAGGCTTGGGGTTGATCCTTCTAAGGCGCCAAGTGGAGGACTGATGATTGTAGGGCAGGCTAAAATATTTGATACAAACGGCACAATGGATTCCAATGGGAACATTGATCTCATGGGAGCCTCTCCAAAAACCGGATTGTTTACTAGCGACCTTACATTTGAACCAACAGCAGGAACCTGGGATTTCGCGTTTGAGCAAACGGTAACGACAGGACAGCATGGCGCTATCGAGGTCGACAACATCGACCCGGAGTTGGCGATAGATAATTGGATGTATTTCGATAGCAAGGATACCCAAAAATCAAGGATTGAAACAGGCTTACATAAGTTGGACTCCCTTGTGAATATAGGATTTCAAGGCATAACAGGGGCACAGAGAAGTGGAATTACAACACTTGTTTCAGGTCATACATATTACTTATGGCTGGAGATCGATTCCTACGATACGCTTCAAGGGAGGATAGACCGTCAGTTAGCACAACGGGGATACCCAACATTACTTCAGCTAATCCGAAAGGATGGAGTCGGGTCCAGTCGGACAACGGTAAATGAATGCACTATCAAGCTGAAACTAGCGAGAAGGGAAACAGGTGTAGTAGTAGTTCAGACTCCAGGATTAACAGCTGGAGCGACACAATGGCTAGACTTTAGTTATGGATTCTACATACCACCAACAGTAATTCTGCTTGACTCAAGCACCGTGACATTGACAAGTGTTGAGCGTGGTCGCTTCATGGTTACCGCTTCTTCAGCCACAGCAGAAATTAGATATGTAGCATCGGGTTACGGGAAAAACAAAGCTTGAGCGCCATGAGCAGCAACACTGACAAACAGCATCAATTGCATGTTGACAACGGTTCAGGTTTTGTTGTTAGGACACAAATCAATGATGCCTTTGAGGCAATAGCGAAAAACAATACAGGCCCTACTTCTCCTGTTTGGGGAGCTACTGTCGGTGGAACAGCACCAACAACGCCGGCCATTAATCAGTTCTGGGCTGACAACAGTGCTACACCAGCTGTCTTGCGTATTTACGACGGGGCTGCCTGGCAAAAAGTACGCTCAATTGAAGAGTACGACAACAGCCCTAAGTCGCGAGGTGTGTATACGCATAATGGCGACTACTTCAAAGTCGTAGGGACTGGGGCGCTGACTGTGCCTACCGGGACCACAGCGCAACGGCCTACAGGGGCAGACTTGGCGACAGGGCAGTTGCGTTTTAATAACCAGCTCAGTCGACTTGAAATCTATGACGGCACAGTCTGGGGTGAAACTGCAACGGCATCAGTAGCTGATAATTCCATTCAGACCGTCCACATTCAAGATGGGGCAATCACCCCAGCAAAGCTAAGCCAAGACATCAACAAGCTTGACTATCGGATTTGGTATGGCATCGGCGCTAGCGCCATGAATTACAGGACGATTAATCCGTACCGCTATGGACCGTTTAGTGAATGCCCGTCAGGAACTCCCGGTGGGCAAACTTTATACCAGACCCATCAATCATGGTGGTCAGAGGTATTAAGTGGTGAGGTCAAAGGAAGCATCGGTGTTGGGAACAGATACATTTCCGCGTGTATGTGGAGCGGACCGACTCCAATCTTGACTCGTTCTGGCGACGTATTTATGAGTGGCGAAGACCATGCTGGATATGGACAAGCAGCTGCATGGTTCCCCCATGGCTCAGTTCAGAATACGACTGCATCCCAAAATGTCCGCGCTGTTATCCGGCGTGAACGCAATGTCAATAGGTATCTTTCAGGGGTCGCTCACACTAACCCCTTTGATTCAATAAACACCGATACCCTAAATGACCTTAACTACTCCGAAGAGCCTACTGCTGCACTTCAACGGGATTTACTATATGAGGGCCAGCAGTATTTAAATACATATCCTGAGCCGTGGTCAGCTGGCTTCGCCTTCACTGATGAAAAGATTGTAGAAGTTGCATATAACGGGTTTGATTGGCACTTTATAACCAACAGCGGGCGTTTATACTACGCAGGCAATGATGATAATGGCGGATCAGGGTATGGCTCCCAGGGGGCTGTAGAGACCCGTGCGGCTAGGCCTGTAAAGCTTTGGGAACTAGACCCAAACAACCCAAGTGTCAGTATCGCATTATCACCTGCCTCATACCCCAGATTTACGTTCATCACCAATTCACGGATAAGTGATGGGCATACCACTAGCACGACCTGGTATGCTTCAACTAATAACTATGGGCGTAGATCATATTATGCCCTTACTGTAGACGGTGACCTGTGGACATGGGGCTACAATGCTAACGGGCAACTAGGCAATGGGTCCACAACGAGTAGCTATAAGCCGCTAAAGATTTCTTTCCCAAGTGCGCTAAACGTCAAAATCACCTATGTACATTCGTACGGCGGCGCTCAAGCATCAGCATTTGCGATTGACGATCAAGGCAGGCTTTGGGTGTGGGGATACAATGCAAGTGGTGAGCTAGGGGATGGAACCCAGGTTGATAAGGCTACTCCAGTCTGCCTCACGACCGACTCAAACAATCCACTTTATAACAAGCCTATCGTACATGTCATAGGCTCAGGTAATGCAAGCCACGAGCATACTCACGGTATTCTCCATGGGCATACTTATTACTTGACTGGAGATGGTTTTGTCTATTCGTCAGGGGACAACCGTGAATACGGCAAATTCACAGGTGTTCATAGCGCAACGGCGAGCAGTAAACTCCTTTATCCGACTCTCGTTACTAATACATACCAAAATGGCTCAAGCCCAACTACTGGCGGAACGGGAATTAACGACTATGAGTCTAACGGTAGTATCCCTCGAAAAGTCATACAGCTGTTTGTAACAGGTGGGCGGAACTCATCCGTTTTTGCAGTCACAAAAGTGTGGTCTAATGCTACTCCAGAGGCCGATGGCGGCGTTATTACCCAGGCATTGAATGGACCTAGTAAGGTATTTAGCTGGGGGAACAACACAAATGGATTGCTAGGCCGTCAAACGACAACAATCCCTGACGCTAGCGGACTCAATGATTACACTCCCGCTGAGATCCAGTTCAGAGACTATGGGATCACTAGCCACCAGGCATTATCGGACGTTACGTATGAGGAACTTACAGGCGCAAACATAGACCCACCTCTCTCTGCAGGTCAGAATACAACCAAGGCAAGATTCCATTTCAACGTCAGGTCAATCAGTGGCAATGTGTCCATGAATGGCACGCAAGGCACGGTCGTACTGGTAACTGGTGAGGGGGCGGTGTATTACACGGGCTACGACCCCGGTGGGATGGGCCCAGGCATTGTGCCAGATGGTGATGTTGCAATCCAAAAATTTGGCGGCGGCATCGGAGTTTCTGATTTGTTCACGCCCATCATGTCTTTGCCAGAGCCCTGCATGGATTGGCAATGGGCGAACAGTGGAGATGTACACGGCGGGATTAATTACGTCTACGTTGGAACATCAGGGATGAGCTACTGGACAGGCGAAACTGGCAGTATGTCTTACATCGACAACAATTACAATAATTATGTTTATATGTACCCTATGACGAGATACGTCAACTTCGGCTAATGAAAACACTCTATCGCTACGAGCTGACCGGAGAAGACCTCTGGTGGGGAAAGGGTATTGCTAACCCGGAATACACTGTTCCCCTAGGCCGCAGATATTTTCTGCTCAATGACGATCGTGAATTGTCAGAAGTTGAGAATATAACGATCAAAATCAATGAGGCCGAATATCCAGACGAAGAGTCCAATCCAGAATTTTACAGAGAACTGGAGGCGAGCAAAGGACCAGTCGGATTTAACGAAACACAGCCTGCATAGACTAGTTTGTACGTAGGAGGCAGCATTGGTTGAAATCATTGCTGCCACAATTGGCGCGGCTGTAGGTATCGCGTCTACTGGAGCTGGGGCGCTTCTGAATAAAAACAACAAGTCGTCCGAGTCTGTAATCAGGCTTACAGCAGCAGTTGAGCACATAGCGGGTGAAGTTTCCCTTATGCGGACAGAGATGCGTGAGGATCGCGCTGAATTGTTTGGTCGTATCAGCCATCTTGAGCAACGACTGGCATCTATTGAAGGCAGGCAATGACAAGTCGATCAAAAGCGAATCCGCAGTCGGTAATTGCAACTGGAAGCGGGATGATGCTCTTAGGGCAGATAGTTTTCTCAGTAGGGTTTGTTGGGAGCTGCGAGATACCCAACTGGTGGCTAGGGCCACGACAACACAACACATGCATCGAGCGTTGGTACGTCGTAACAGCCCTGTTCTACCCATCGGGCAAATTGCCTTCAAAGGCTCCAGCCTCGCAGCCAAGAGTCAGTGCGAATCAACGCAAAACATGAAAGATTTTTTGGCCGCGGCCAAGGCAACCAACCGCGAAGCAACGCCACATCAGTCAGCAGCTTGGAGTTGGGCCTGGCAACAGCTAACAGGCGAACAACAGAAGGAGTTTTATAGCATCTTCAACGCAGGGCCAGAACCCAAGCAAGGGTATTCCTTAGACAAAGCTATTGAGCTGATCAAGGAGTGGGAAGGATTTAGCAGCGAGGCTTATGTAGACCCGATCACAAAGTCTGAGCCATACGCGATTGGATTTGGGTCAACCCACTGGGATGACAACAGCAAAGTACGCAGAGGTGACAGAATCACCAAGCCGCAGGCAGAAACGCTTTTAGCTAATACGATTGAAACGCATGTAGTCAGGTCGCTATCAGGAAACATCCCGCATTGGAGAAAGTTGACGCCTGAACGTAAGGCAGCACTCGTCAGCTTTGCTTACAACGTCGGGTGGCACTTTTACGACCGAGAAGGTTTTGAAACTATTAGTCGCGCTTTGAGAGAGAAAGACTATGACGCAATGCCGCGAATCATGGGTCTCTATGTAAATCCAGGGAGCTCAGCCGAAGTTGGCCTGCGGCGCCGTCGAAAAGCAGAGGGGCAGCTTTGGGGTTACCCAGCAAACAGTGTGCTCCTGAAGGTAGCCTATGAAACACAACACGACAACGGGCCAGAGTCGTATCGGGAATGTCTGTCGAGTTCTTGCGGTATGTTGGCTCGTTATCACGGGAAAGTAGCTAATGACGAAGACTACAACTTAGTTCGCGAGCAATTCGGCGACACTGTTGAAGTCAATGCACACCTTGAAGCACTCCGTTCCCTTGGTCTTACCGCCAGATTCGACTCAGCGGCGTATCAGAGAACCCTGGAGGCTGAACTCAGGTCAGGGCACCCTGTAGCACTTGGATGGCTCCACAAGGGGCATGTGGGCCTCCCACGGGGCTTCGGCCACTGGTGTGCCTGTATTGGAATAGATGAGGAGACAGGTTCCTACGTCATGCATGATCCATATGGCGAAGCGGATATGGTCAATGGCGGGTATTTAAATCACACTAATGGTTGTGGTATTCAATACACTAAAAAGAACTTCTTGGCTAGGTGGATGCCAGATGGCCCCAGGACTGGCTGGATGATTTCGGTAAGGAGATAACAGTGAGTCGATATGTGGTGCATATGCATGCCATCGTCATCGTTGACGGAGATGTACACGAAAAAGGTCCTGGCGATATAGATCAGGTGGCACAAAACATGGCTTCAAGGGTTGAAGAGATGGCTCGCTCATCTGAATATCTCCTTGATTACTCCATTACTCCATACTTTCTCCCAGAAGCCAGTGAAGCATCACATTGAGGGCAGCGAACTAGTTACACGCAAAATTACAAAGCAGCGCTTCCGAAAGAAGATTATCGAGACCTGGGACAGCAGGTGTTACATATGCGGAGAGAAGTTTGAACACATAACATTAGACCACCTAGTAGCAAAAAAGAATGGGGGCCTCACCATCGATTACAACCTTGCGCCTTGTTGCTCGCTTCATAACAGGCAGAAGGGTCACCGAGAACTGTGGGAGTTCTGGACACAACACCCTTGCTGGGACGTTGAGCGTGCGAAAAAGCTAATGCGATATATGTTGAACGTCTCCCTAGAAGAGCTATGGGCAAGGCCACCGGAGGCCTTTGGAGACATAAAGCTGACGGAGTATAGCTATGGCCTGCCATTCCTGTGGGTGCCGCACTCTGAGCCCCGCCCCTGAGCACTCAAACACTGGCGTTCCATCCTCGTCAATAACGACAACAAGTGTTGGTCTTAAGTTATCGTCAATCATCATTCCGGCATGACATCTCGAAGTATCCATTGCACTGCTGCTCGCTGCATGAAGAACCCCTTGAGGCATTCCTTCGCAGTCTCTTGGAGCATGTTGACACTTGTGCAATCATCAATTGCACGACAATACCTCTCCAGCTCAAACTGTTGACTAGTAGACATCTGAAGAGGATTCTTTTCCATTGAGAAGTTGTGTTTTTCCAAGGCTAATAAAGTCAGTTACACTTGCGTTGGTTGGCTTTGAGTGTTGCTATCGCTTTCCCGGCATGTGTTACCGCTTTCCGGGCAAAAACTGTCACTTCGTCTAGAGCTGCTTGCAGCTGGAAAGCATGGTTTAGTTGTATCTTTGCAACCTCTTGGAGTCTTTCGACATCTGTGCATTCATCAATTACACGAGTCATTATCTCTTTTTCAAACTGTTCTTCAGTCGAGAGCTGATAGGCGAAATCTTTAGTTGACAAGTTGGAGTTTTGCGAGTTTGATAAATTTAATGACCTTTACTTTGTGTGACTCTAAGGTCGTTGTTATAGCGTCCGATAACGTTGTAAGCGATTGAAGGGAGTTTGCTCATTCGGTGAAACACAAGCTGCCCAATTCGCATACCAGGCCAGACTTTAATGGTCCGTAACTGACGGTTATTCCGTAATTCCATTGTGAGTACAGACCCCGAGAATCCAGGGTCAATCCACATTGCAAGGGCATTGTCAAGCCCTTCTCTAGCTCTGCTGCTTTTTAGCCGAAACTCACAAGCCACGTTGTTAGGCAGCTGAAAGACTTCGATCGTAGGGGCTAGAACAAACTGACCCGGGACAAGTTCGTAAGGGTCGGCTTCTGTATGGCCAGCAAGGGGATATCGCTTGTATTCATCGGACTCAGCACTCTCGATCATCAACTCATGACCTAGCCTCACATCAAGCGAAGCAGGGTTGACCAACTCAGGCAGAAATGGTGTTATCGCACCAGCTCTACATATCTCAGAGATTTCCGTATCGCAAAGAATCATCGCTAACAAACATGGTGCTTAAGTTTAGTTAAATTGATCAGTAATTAACATCATTGCCCTCAGCTAATGAAATCTCATTCAACTTAGACTCAGCTTGTAATGTAGATACTAGTTTCTCTTTTTCTGACTCAAGGCTTCCCACGACCTGCGCGAGGTTGTGAACACTGAACATAGCGTGTCTTGCCTCTGAGGGACACATCGCATCACCCAGCTGGCACTTTGCTTTTTCGTACATATCTTTCGCTTGCGCAAGTGATTTAGACACTTGTTCAAGTTTCCACTTGATGGATGGGAGGTCAACCATTTTGCGTGTGTAAGTAATCATTTTAAGTTCCGCCTACTAACGTCGGCGGCATTCTTGGCTCGCCCGTGAACCTTAAACTTGGCATCAGAATATTGAAACCTTGTGGTCAGGTACTTTTCTGCATCAGCTCGGGATCTTGCTGAAATAGTGCCGTTACAAGGTGTATGCAATGGCATCCACACAGTGTACTGATAGTAAGTCTTTTTGGCTGGCATTAGAAGAGCTTGATTTGTTCATAGGAAGTGTTATCGATACCTTGAATATCGTTTTGCACGATGTATTCAGTAGCTGGAACGATTCCGTTGACGATAAGGCTGATCTTGAAATCAGCGCTTGCTTTTATCCGGTTAATCACTTCACAAGATTTGCCCAGCATGTTGGCCACTTCCTTTATGGAAAGGCGATTGATGTAATACAAATCGATCACTTCTCTTTGCTCTGGTGCAAGGCTGGAATAGGTTTCCTTAAGCCGTGTGACCTGATCATCTTCTTCTGGCTCCTCTCGTGCTGCAATAAGCTCAACTAAAGGAGTGCCATCTTCAACAGCTAAAGCATCAAGACTCCTCAAGGAGGTCTTAAATCGAAGTAGCCTCGCTGCTTCATCTTTTGTAAGCTTAAGATCGGAAAGAATGTCATCAAAGTGGTCGTCAACTCGACCTTGTTCGTACATCGAATAGTATTTTTCTAGCTTGCGAAGGCGCTCATGCTGAGAAGTTGGCAAGCGTATTGGGTGCTTATAGGTGTTTAAATAAAATGTGATAGCTTGCTGTATCCACCAGTAGGAATAAGTGCTGAAACGATAACCAAGACTTGGATTAAACTTTTCAACAGCCCTGATCAAGCCAGTGTTGCCAGCTTGAATGAGGTCAAGCAACTCCGATGGGGGTACATACTTAGCGAACTTTTTTGCTATGGAAACTACTAGGCGGAGATTACTCTCGACCATCCGATCTTTTGCCTTTTGAAGCTGTCGCTCTTGAGCTCTGCTCCTATTTTCCAGATGAATATTGGCCTGGACAATACGTCCAAGTTCAAGCTCTTCACTTGGCACCAGCATGCTGATCTTGCCAATGCGAGCAAGGTACTCTCCAGTAGCGTCACTCATCTTTCGCCCTGCCCTGTATGGGCATTACTAAGCAAAGTTGCTCGCTGTCGTCTGACTTAAGGACAAGGGGCTGGACTCTACCAAGCCAATTGATATAGACCTGATCGCCTTCTAATGATCGCAGGGCTTCAGCAAAGAAGCGACTGTTTAAGTAACAATCAAAGTCGTCACTAGTTGGATCCGCTACAGGATCGTAATTGTATTCAAATTCAGCATCGATAAAATCCTTAGCGAAGCCCATTGTGTGCATTGCGTTTAAGACTAAGTTGTTTTTTCGCTCTGTGCTTTTACCTAGATGCATGATGTTTTCGGCGTCGGCAGCCACAGTCCCTACTGTTTCGACGAGCTTGAGGAGCTTAACCCGATCAACAGTGACACTAATTCTGTAGTCCGATGGAACTAATTGTGGATAATCGGGGTAGGGCTTCTCGTAGATCCTCGCCGATACCCAGTCCTTTCCATCTCTAAACTCCACGACCTTGGCTCCGCTTGTAAAGGTGATTTCACCCTTACTGGATTCGGCTATTTCTAGTGCCGCTTCTGGCACTGTTACATTTACTGCTCCATCGGGGATCGGGTCGGAATGCTCAATGGAGTGACTATATGTATGTAGCCTATGACCATCTGTCGCGGCGAATGTTAATCTACCGTCAATGACCCTAATGTTGATTCCGTTGATGTCTGGACGATCCTTCGCGATTGCCTTTGATACCGTATGACACGCTTTGACTACATTCGCTTGGATCTGCAGAGCATCTTCTTTAACTGGCATGCTGATCCAATCGGCACCAGGGTAGCCAGCGATCTTGTAAGTGCCTCCCGTCTGAGTAGTTACGCAAAGATCAGAACCTTGCGAGCCAAGCATCAAGGATTGCCCACTATCAAGACGAGAGATGAGGTCATGGAGTGGGCGGAAAGGTACGCATAGCCTCCCTACGTCTTTAACCTCTGCTTCGATATTTCGGTGGATGCTAGTAGATAAATCGCTGGCCTCAATAGAAAAGGAGCCTGGGTTATCCTCATCAGAGCCAGCGCTTAGTTGGACACAGGCCAGAATTGGGTGACTTGGTTTGTTGGTGACAGCCTTGCTTGCAATCTTTAGCGCTTTGCTAAGGCAGGCTTGAGCGAGAACACAATTCATACTCAACTTCGTTTAAGAGATCGGTAGATACAGAGAAAGGGAAAGGCCGCCCCATGAGCGGCCCCCATATTTTCTTGAGTGGACACCAAGTGACGTATTCATCAAGGAGGAATTCACCATTTACTTTGTTGGTGAATCGAACAAGATAAAGGCTTTCCCTTGAATGGATACGAACAGTCCATGTGTCATATGAAAACACATCACACATCAGCTAAATCATCATCTCCAACCGTTGGGCCATTATCAAGGTTGATTGCATTAAATTCGGCATGCAAATCACAGCACTTAGTGATGATATTGGCATCTGTCTGCCTTGCAATTTCCATTGATCCATATAACCCCAAGTTTTGACCGGGTTTGTTTTCCCGGTGCTGATCTACTTGTTCCTTTGTTGTTAGCTTGGCTCCCTTGTTTGTTTTGCTGATGTATGGAATCGCCATGGTGATATCAACCTTGACAACATCTCCAGCTCGTACTGACCCAGGGAACGCCTTTACAGCATCAATCCAATCCTTGTATTGCCCGCCGCGGCAGATCATGCGGACTTCATCTCCATCAGTGAGCGTAACCATCTCGCCAGAAAGTGAAGCTCGCATTGTGTTGCCCTTCAACGCAATACCATGGAGCACCAATTCCCACTTCGGAGCACCATTTTCCTTGAGGTCATCGACTAGTTCGCCTTGAGCATTCTCCTTTTTGACTTTCCTTTTTTCTGTTCGTATTAGTGCCATTTTGGCGGATTCGCCAATGTTCCGCTTCTTGAAAACGGGGGTCCGTTTCTGCTGAATGCCATTTTCGGTCAGCTCAATGCCTGCGATCATGAAATTTGTAATTAAAGGGCCAGTGGAATGGGGCTCCTCACCCCGTTGCAGAGACTTTACCCCTCACGAGTGAGAGGCGCTACTGCTAAATTTTTTTATTTTAGGATTTCTCCTGAATCCGTTGTCACCTTCGCAATGAAGTCTTCGAGCCAGGCAGCATGGCGTTCCTGTGTGATCCTGTCTCCGATTTTCTCAAGTTTGGGAGGCAGGCTAAATGCCCGTTTAAAACCAACTACAGCATTTTGGTACATCTCTTCCGGGAGCTCTTTAAGGCAACCCCTGAGTTCACGCTGACGATCACGAGTCAGTGGCTGCAGTCCATGGCTTCTCTCTTCAGGGTCTGCCGTCGTGTCGAAACCATTGGTCAGAGGAGGGGGATCCGAATTGATAGGAGTGGGATTGGAGGCCGCCGCCATAAATAGGTTGACATCAATTAGCCGTTCATTAAGACCTAAAACAGCTGACACAGCAGCAGATTTAGTTTGAGTAAATCCACTTATTATGGTCCCACCCGAAGTGTGCATTATCCGGCAAGACACACAGCCGGACTCATTCAGTAGGAAGTTAAGCAGGAGATTGTGCTTGTCTAAATCCTTACAGTCGCAGCCAGCTCTCTTCCACTCAATCAATGCGGCTACAAGTTCTGCCTGCGAGTACTTCTCAAGATCGTTGGTGATGACTACGTATGATCAACTACCGAACAGTATAAACGGGAATGGCTATCGCTCCACCCCATAACGGGTAAAGATTTAGTTAAGAACGTTGGCAGGTAGCTTGCATTTTATTAAGCCATGCAGTAGGTAAAAATACTTGCTTGTCTTCCTGCCAAAGTTCCTTCAGCTCCGCGGGCTTGAATGTGGTCATTCCAACGAGGATGTCGGAATAATGCTCTTTCTGTTCGTTAGATAGTGTCTCTCCAACTGACGATTCGCCAAGCGCTAGTTCTAACGCATCTGACAAACTCAGATTGTAGGCAGTTTTTAGTCGGGCAAACCTGTGGTGCAATCCATGTGAATATTCTTCAGCTTGTGGGGCAGTAAGGCTCTTCCCCTCAATTAAGTTAGGCCAGGGCAACTGGCCAGTAAATGCAGCAAAAAAATCTTTCCCCTCCCAATGGGAACCATCTTCATGTAAGATTGGCTTGGCGTCTTTCAGTTTTTCACGCAAATTCTGACTAGTGAGGACGCCAGGATCTAAAAACAACTTCAACGCAATTGCCTTGTTGACAAAACCCAAGGCATGGAAAACCATTGGACCAGGATTTAAGGCTGTGCCGCGCTCTAGCTGCGACCACTTAGATCCGTACACATGGGGTGTCCCAGTTAGCTTCCCTATATCTTGACAAGTGTCCTGGGTCCAGCCATTAGAACGTCTCCAGCGCTCTAGGCCAATGCCAAAATTGGCACGGTATTCGTGGAAAGCTTTTTTGAACGCATCAAAGGACTCCAATTCTTGCTGCTTCTTGTAGCCAACGAGGGGCAGGCTAACTGGATCTTGAGTCGGTTGCGGCACTAAGACTGAGCGGATGCCTTCCCAACGCAAGTCAGTTACCGGCGACATGTAAAAAATGATTGAGCTGTATCGTGAACGATATGTGCTCTGTCTTGGTCTGTCTACCCCCTTAACGCAAGCATAATCCTTGGTAAGACATCAGGTGATATCGATCAAGGGCGCTTATCACTCGTTAAGAAGGTGGTTTGATAGACCGCTATGTGGCCCTGGATACCCAACGCAGAGATGGCCAAGCACCTTTCAATAAGTGAACGGACGCTGTTTAGGTGCCGTGCCCAAGGACTGCTCCAAGAGGGGAGGCACTTCGTCAGGAAGAACCCACTGCACCGTTCGGGGCCCATCCTTTGGAATGCCAAGAAGGTGGAGGAGGCCCTGGGCCGATCCCGCTAGGCCAAAGCAGCTTGTAGGGCTGCCTGCGTCTTTGCCAGTTTGCGCTCCAGCTCTCTGATGGTCTGATCCTCTGGGGCGGGGCGAACCTCTTGAACCAATGGGGTGGGCTTGTTTTCGTCTAGCCCCTTCTGGCGTTGCATCCATTGCTTTTGGATCGCCAGCGTCTTGTTTGACAAATACGTCGACCGATGAATAGCCGCATCATGGCCCATAGCCGCCGCCTTGAGCTCGTCCGACCAAGGCTCCAGCTGCTTAGCGCGTAAGGCCCACCGATGGCGTAGGCAATAAGCGGTGCAGCGGCCCGATACGGGATCTGGTTCAACCAAAGCTCCTGGCGGCTTCTTAGGGATACGCCAGCCTTGCAAGGTCACAGCAAATTGATCGCAGGCTCTTGAGCTGCTGAACCAGTGGCTTACGTACCCGCCCAGTGTCTTGTTGTTCACCACCATCAGCTCTCCAGTCTCTGAGTTTTCAGCAATTTGGATTGGGTGCTTCTCCTTGAGGCGCTGCAGCATGACTTCTGCATTGCTGATGTCGTTGAGCTTGTAACGCCAAACCCATTTCTCTGGGCATGGCAACGCGGCGCGAGCACCAGTTTTAGTGTTCTCTGTGATTTCAATCCAACTGGGGTTTGCAGGGTCTTGCCCAGGTAGCGATTGGATGTGCCATAACTCATGAGGCCTAAGAGGATACGTAGCAAGCATTGCCGCGCACCAAGCCTTTAAGGGGCAATGACTTTGGAGCGCGTCCAGCCATTCCTCTATGTCATCATCGCGGGGAATGAATTTCGCCTCCGGCGGTTTACGACTCCTTTTAAGATCTTTCAGGCTTTCATGGAGTTCTTTGGTAGCCGCCTTGACTCCGTTCTTACGAATGCAGCTAATCATTTCAACCTTCCCGTGATAGCCGCGTGAAGAGAAATCGACAGTCGTGATGGGTAGGGCTCGATTTTTCTTGTGCGCCTTAAGGCTATGGATTTCAGAGGTGGCGAATAGTCGGAGGTCTTCAGTGGTCACGATGGCGTCGTCATCGAAGTAGACCGCGAAGTAGCCACCGTCTTTGAAGCAGGTGAGCTGACTGCTGTCTTTCGATTTGATGCCTCCAGGTTTAAGCAGGTTCTTAACGATGGCCCTGACCTCCCCCCAGGTTTGATCCTTGATGGTGATGGAGCCATCTGGGCGTGTGAGGACATGACCGAGTTCATCCCAGTCAAGGCCGCGGCCACCTGCCGCTAGTTCTTTACCAGCAGCGAGCAAGTGATCAGTCAGGAGAGTTAAGTGCTGTTCGTTTTCGACAGAGCAGCCTTTGACCACTTTTGATTTTTTGGCGCCATCTGCTGTGCTGTAGACGCGGATCGTTTCTTGAAGGGTGACGACGCCGCCGCGCTTATTAGTACGCGAGACGACGCGGAAGCGATAAGGGCAAGCGGCGTGCCTGAGTTGGAGCAGTTTGGCGCTGACGAGGTTGAGCTTATGCATGTAAGCCAGCCTGCCCGCGGCTGAGAGTCCTTGCACTTTTGTGCAAAAACCTGTCTAAAGGGGTCTGAGAGCGTCCGATTGTGTCCGATTGTGTCAGGTGCAATACCCGTAAGACCGGACCTGAGAACACAAGTGGCAGAACGGGTTTCAGCTGAGAAACCAGAGTGGAGCTGCCATGAAAAGCTATGGGTCGCCTGAGAATCGAACTCAGGACCAATCGGTTAAAAGCCAACGGTCAATCGATGAGAACCCCTGCAGTGTACGGGGTCGAGCAGGGGTTGTGCAAGAAAAGTGCAAAACAGGTAGGGTGGCACCGCATATAGTGCCACCAAACAGGCCAAGCCATGAAGTGCCCAAAGTGTGATTGCCTCGACCAAAAGGTCCCAAACACCAACACCTATGAGCCCGAAATGAATATTAGAAGGCGCACATGCAAGGCATGCGGGCATAAGTTTTACACAATAGAAATGATCATTGATGATGAAAGTGTTACTTGGCGACGAATGACCACAGGGACAGGCGAGAGCAAGAAATCAGTTCCAGTACTTAGGCACTCGGTGATGATGGGGGTGAAGGTTGCTAAAGATCGCTAAGTGCCTTTCTGATTTGTTGGGGCTTGTAGATCACACCAACTACCACAGACATATGCAATGACAAGGTGTAAGGGTGCCATTCAGGGTGCTCAGCAGCGGCCCGCCTTAGCTCTGTCAAGTGCTCGTCTGTGATCTTGGGCATCGGAAGAGTTTGTGAAGCCAGGCGTTAGGCCATAGCACTCACGAGTGAGAGATGCTTTTATTCTGTTGATTCCGCTTAAATCGCACGCGGGTTCTTTTTAGGCGCTTTGCGCCCCCGGGCGACAACAAGAATAGATAAGCCTCTTAGGCGAGAGGAGTTAGCAACAGAAACAATGACAGAGGTGGGATGCCACTTGATGAAACCATTTGGGGTGCTCTTGAAGCTGCAGATTCTGACTGGCGATTTGTGCCAGTTGGCAGAAACAAAAAGCCGATAAATGCTGATACCGGGGACAATGTAGCCAAATGGCAAAGTTCCGGGGGTTATGACATTGACCAGATCAAGGATCTACCCAGTCAATATGTTTGGGCTGTAGGTCTATTGACCGGGCCTGCCTCCGGCGGTGTATTAGCTGTTGATTTTGATGGACCTGGATCTGAGGAGAAGTTCTTACAGATATGTGGGCGTGACAGCTGCGAACTGCCCAAGTCAATCTCTTGGACTAGTGGCAAAGAGGAGAGGAGGCAGGTTGCCTTCCGAGTGGCAGACGAGTGGTGGGACAGCCTCGTAAACCGCAAGCATTATGACGGCGTTTTAGAGCTTCGCTGGGCTAATCACCAATCAGTTGTAGCTGGACACCACCCGGAAACAGAAGGGTACAGATGGGTGGAGGGTTGCAGCCCTATTGATGTTGAGGTTGCAGATGCACCTGATTGGTTGCTGCACCCGCTGCTCAGGACCTACCAGGAGGCGACAGATAATGGCGAGGAGATGCCGGGCAAGGCAGAGATTCGTGATATGGAGAGGGCTATAGATGCACTGGAGTTCATCCCGATTGAAGTATGGAACGACTATGACGACTGGCTAAAAGTCGGGATGGCAATGAAATGGGCTAATCCTGAGTGGCTGGATCTATGGATCGAGTATTCAAGAAAGTCTTCAAAGTTTAACGAGAAGACCTGTCAACGGAAGTGGAAGTCATTTAAAGGGGGTGAGATTCATCTGGGCACCCTATTTCACTACGCGAAGAAGGGAGGCTGGACGAGCCCGGACAGTATTGAGGTAGTTAGACCAACTCAGGTTGAGGTGAAGGTAGAGAATGCGGATGGGACAACCACAAGCGTCATCCGAGACCAGAGGTATACAGAAGCGATCGACGAGATGCTGAAAGCTGTAGTGAATAACGACGATGACAAACAGATGGACAAGCGGGCTGAGATCATGTCTCGCTGGAAGCAGACCAATGCAACGATCGAGGCCAAATTATTTAACCGCTTCATGCAGCAGCAGATCGGCGTCAAAGCGAAGAGCAAGCGTCTCTCGCTCGATCTGAGCCGGATCCAGGGGTTGAATTACTTGGTTGAAGGCTTTCTCGTCGACAATGATCTAAACCTATTTTTCGGGAAAGCCGGTTCCGGTAAAACCACAGCAGCACTCGGCGCAGCATTCAGCTCCATCAGGGGCACTGGATTCCTCGATCACACGCAGCCCTCCGCAAAGCGCAAGACGTTGTTCATTGCGTCTGATTCTGGAGCTGCACCATTGAAGGCATGCCTCCAGGACATGGGCCTAATAGGGATCCCAGAGACATCTGAGGGCGGAAGGAAGATGTTTCACGTATGGGCCGCGGATGAGGGCCAAGGGCAGGAGAAATGGGTTGCTGACCTGAAGGGGTGTATTCAGCTCCTGTCGTTCGTTAAGGAGGAGGGCATCGGACTAGTAATGATCGATAGCTGCAAGAGTATCTGCTCTGGGGAGTCAGCTGACTACACATCAAACCAGTGGGTCACGGCGATGCTCACGTTCATGAAGGAGGTCCTGGCCCCGCATTGCTGCTTAGTACTGATCAACCATGACGGCGTAGCGAGGGGGGCCGCGGCTGGGGCCAAGGCATGGGCCGAGATCCCGTCAAGCGTGCACGAGATCCAGTCGATTGAAGAGGACGGCCGCCCAACAGACCGCAGGCGATGGATCACATTGAAGAACCGGATCGGCGGGCTGCGGAGTTTTGAGTACGAGATGATCGACGGCCAATTGGGATTGTGCATGGGGCAGGAGAGGATCAACAACTGCCTAGACAAAATCGTCTATTGCTTAATGCAAGCGCAGTGTGAGGAGGGGCTGAAATACTTGACACGCAAGCAGCTATATGAGCGCTTATGCACGACAGGTGACATCAAAAGGAAGACCCTTAGCAATACGTTGACGCTGGCGGTGAGGGCAAAAGAGCCAGAGATTGAGCCAGTAGCGAACGTACGTGGAGCCTACAAGCTGTCTCAGCAAAGTCTCGAAACAAGACAGTCTTTAGCTTCATAAAGTACCCGAAAATAGTGGTGGGGGGCGTCCATAAAAGTTCGGGTATAAAAGGGGTGTTTTTTAATCTATAACTGGGAAGTGAAATACCCGATGGTATTTATGTTAAGGTACTTGTTACATGGTTAAGATTCGGTAAGTACCCGAATTTTCAAAAGGGTCGGGTACTTTGCAATCAATTGGTATGACTAGGGTTTAGTCAGTTATACCCGACGCGGGTATGGACGCCCCCAAGCACTTTTTGACCGACTCTGTCCAATGCACCCAAAAACACCCACTTGGTTGGGTCAAAACCCGAATTTAAGACGAGATGAGAATCATCGATATTGGGTTGGGGATGAAGTCATTGCGGTGAGCACTACCGGGGTATGCGGGCATGACATGACCGACTTCAGGCGTCAGCAGATCGAGGTCACACGCCACGAGTGGGAGCCCCGTGGGGTCAATACACACCTGGCGCTGCAACTGGAACTAGAAGCAAGATTCCACCCGTCTTATGGGGCACGTCAGAAGGCAGCAGAGCAGCGAATTGAAAACGCAGAGGCCTTCGCTCAGTTCAGGGAGCACATTGCACCATTAGTAACCCACCCGCTTTGGAGCGAAGTAGAGGTTATTGCCACTGAATACATGGTCGCCTCAAGGGAGCTCAATTTGGCGGGAACGTTTGACGGAGCCTTCCGAGAGGAAGACAAAAACAGTAGCGACGGATACAGTTATACGATCTTCGACTTAAAGACGCAGAAGAAGGGAGGCAGGCCCTATTCAGTGAAAGCGCAACTGGGATGTTACATTTCTCTATGTAGCGAATGTGGCGTCCGATTTGATAACGCAATGGTTATCTGGTCACGGCCAAACGAGACGAGGCTGCAGTCCCTGACAGCAGATGAGTGCCTAACGGCATGGCGGAATAAGTGGAGCGACTACTGCAAGCAGGAGCGCACGGTCTAGCCAGATCGCCTCTCACGAGTGATAGGCGCCACGTAGTGGGTTGACAGGCGTGCCGATTGAAGTAATTTCATGTGCAGGCGGAAACGCCTTCTTCGCACAACGACCAATTGAGCACATCTGAGCCCCTAGACGACTGGCAGCAAGCACTTGTCGAAAGCGTGATCCAAGCCCGTAGTAATTACGAGTTATGGAAAGCGGAATACGAGGAGCTTCTTACCAAACTGAGCGAGCAGACATCTGCGGACCGGTTGCCTGCCTCTTTTAGACATGGGGATTGGAGATTTCGACTCAATAAAGGCCGGGAAACCCAGAAATGGGAATACAGCCAAGCTGTAGAAACGGCTGAGATGGAATTAACTGCACAAAAGGAACGGGAGCAAAGGAAAGGGGAAGCCACCATGACCCTTGTCGTAGGCAAACCCCACTGGAGTCTGAAAATGGATAAATAACATGGCCCTATGGGTCATGAGTTGATTAGTTTTAGGGTCCAAGGGATGAGCCCCGCTCCCCAAGGCTCTAAGCGCCATGTAGGTGGGGGACGCATTATTGAAGCGTCTAAGAGGTGCAAGCCATGGCGGTTATTAGTACAAACAGCAGCCGCGGAAACCGGGTATCCGGTTATTACACATCCGGTGGCGATAAAAATAAAATTCCTATTCGCTCGTCCGAAATCGCACTATCGGACAAATGGTCAACTTAAAGAAAGCGCTCCAATTTATCATTCACATATCCCTGATCTATCCAAGATCATGCGGAGTACTGAAGACGCGATTGTAGATGCGGGGCTGTTAATTGACGACAGCAGGATATCTTCTGCCGAGATATCAAAGTTCTACTGCATGCCAGATGAACGACCCGGCGCTTTGATTACGATACTCACACTGTAGCACTGAAGAGCAGATTATAGCTTTTACTAATAAAAAATAAATTATAGCCAACCCAAAACAATGAACTCAACGAACAAGTTTCTAGGCTTCAGCCTAGCAATTGGATCAGCGTGCATGATTTATGGCGCATTGAACTGGCAAAACCTCAGGCCCGTGATTTTCAAGCCACAAACGCTACTGACAAATCAAGTAGTAGTTAAAGCCTCCAGCCAGCGATCCTAAAGGAATGAAGACATGGAATCAGTTCATCAAAGAACATCACTTGATGTCACCCTTGTATTTTGGTTGCAAGCCAGACTATACGAGATCAAAGAAGCAACACGAGCAACAGACCGCTTGTATGAAAAGTACAGAGATTGGAGCTGTAGTTATGCGATCAAACGAATCGGCCTCGAAAAGACTGGCCAAGGTTATAAGCGAAGCATCGCGGACACCATTAAAGGCTGGTATCGAGCAGTTGTTCAAGGATCGCTTGGTAGACCTAGATCCTTCATCGAGCGCTGCGAGAGAACTTCAGAAATTATATGTGGATATGATGAATTGGCTAGCAAACAGTGGTTAATGACGGTCGAACTACCTAAGGGGATCTCACTCCAATCCTTTATGGCAGTAACAGTCACAATCGGTGTTTGGATAGACAACGCGACAGAAGGTGACGAGATTCTTTTGTCAGAACGCGGATGTCTGGAGAGGGGCTCTGGTCTTGTCTTGTGCTTTCGAGACCAAGAGCCTTTCCTAGTCAATGACGGGACGATCATTAGCCACGCCATAGACAATTGGGCCCAGTGGAGGGAAGTCGTAGACACTGTTCTTTACTGCATGGAAGAACGGCCATATTTTCAGCTTCGGAAAGAGGACCAACTAATACTGCGATTGGCTTACGTAATCATGTACCAACCAACAAGTAACAAATTCCAAATTCCTCATGGATAGAACGACTAGCCGAATGGGAAAAGCCCTTAGGGGTCGCGATTTAATGACTGCACAAAACCGACGTGGCAGATATGGGAGCGTTGTTAATGCATCGAACGCTGAGACTTATGCTCGCTTCTTAAATAAACTTGGGCGCTACTCTTTACTCACTGCAGAGCAGGAGTTGATTCTCGGTCGTCAGGTGAAGGAGGGGCAAGCTGAAACTGCAACCCCACAGCAGGTGAGGCTAGGCAAAAGAGCACGCAGCAAATTAGCAAATTGCAATCTGCGTTTAGTAGTAAGCCTGGCCAACGCTGCTCATCGAAAAGGGACCGATATTATGGATTTAATTCAATGCGGCTGTGAAGGCTTACTTAAGGCCTGCGATAGATACGACTACACATTGGGCTATAAGTTCTCAACATATGCAACATGGTGGATCAGACAAGGTATCCAGCGCTATGGCTACGGGGTCTTAGAAACTATTCGGATTCCCTCTGGTGCGAGGCAGCAATACCTTCAAGTTAAAAAAATGACCAAAGATTACAATTGCCGGCTACATAGGGAGCCGACACACGAAGAGATATTTGAAGAGACAGGCATCAGTCGTGCGCGTTTGGAAGATTTGGAGACGGCTTATTGTCGACAAGTATTCCCGCTCGACTCAACTTTCAAAAACGCCAGGGAAGGGAAAGCTGCTGTATCTATGGCCGATATTCTCATATGCCAAGACTCAAGACGAGCCAGCGAAGAGACCATATGGGACTCGATACCGGAGAATGGGCTTGAAACTTTAATTCAGCATACCAAATTAAAAGACATTGAGAAGCGTGTCTTGGCGTCGTATTTTGGCTTAAACGGACAAAGGGCTCGTACATTTTCACAAATCGCGGCATTTGATACTGGTAAGAAATTGAGTACAGAGGGAATTAGACAGATTCACCATGGCGCGTTAAAGAAACTCCGGCGCAAAGCGAAAGAATGGAGGTTTGACATCGCAGGATAAACTGGTTATTATGTGGGGGTGCGATTGGCCCCCGGTGGTTGCCCGAAGCGAGGGTAACCCTGGGGCCTTTTTCTTGAAGCATTGTCTCTACCGCTCACGAGGCGTATGAGCCATGGATTAGAAGCACCAGTAATGAATAACGTCGAAGCTAAGAAGTCAAACCAAACCTTTCGCAACACGGAGCAAGAAGGATGGACGAAGAAACTCTTGACAATTGGAGGCGAGTCGAAGAAGCGCTAAGAAAAGCGGGATTTACAAACACTAGTTATTACAAACGAGCAGTTTCAATTATCAATTCAGGACATGACCCACTCGACAATTTCCTCAACAAAGGGACCAAAACTGACGAGATTCAGTGATCAATTAAAAGCAGAGGTAAAAAAAGGCTTCTGTATTGTGCAGGTCAATGCAGAAGGACTGCGAGCACTTAAGAATGCTGTGGTTGAGTGTAACGACAAGGAGCCAATCAAAGACTGGCAGGCGCTGCTAAAGCTGCGCAACCGTTTCATGACCTTTGTGGCTCCTGCAGGGATTAGCACATGCGACATTGGGCTTACCTACGACGCAATCAGAATGATCCTGCTCTGCCTGATCAACACTGGAGCAGCATCCACCGAACAGAGAGCGATCCACGATGATCTAGCCAAGGGGTTCTGGCGAATGGATCAACAGACCAACGAGCCGATCATTGGGACTTACTTGGAAGCGTATTTAAGGTAAGGCAAGCAGAACACCCCACTAATGGCAAGTCAGGATGTAAGCAGCCGCTTTCGGCAAGTACCAGCCGATGGCAAACTTAGGCCAGAGCATTACCGCCGCGGGTGTATAGAAGTCATTGACTACATTGAAGACCAAGGGCTTAGTTTTAATTTGGGCAATGTCGTTAAATATGTAAGCCGTGCTGGCTTCAAGAGTGGGGAGGGAAAGCATACAGATCTAGGGAAGGCTATGTATTACCTGCGCAGAGAGATAGAGAATGTCGCCGCCAATAAGCCATACAGGATATTCACATCTGACGAATCTTCAAATGACTAGTCCCGAAACAATCGATGTCCCTAAAGAGGACTATGAGGCCTGGAAATTGCTATTAACAACATTTGCAGAGGGCTATCAAGTCCTTGCAGAGTCCTGGATGCAATTAAGGTTGAAAGAGCCAACTGTAGTAGAAAAGCATAACTACTTGTTTGGTAGGGTCAAGCTTGAGATGGCTGCAGTCAAGGCAAAATCACTGGAGATCGCAAAGGATGGACCTGGAGAATATGCCGGATGGACAGATCAAAGCTTGCATAACTGAATATGGCATCACCGCATGCTGTTACGTGTCTTCTATGCATTTAGTAGAAGAGAAGGAAAAGCAATTAAGGGATGCGATAGCCCGACAATTAGAGGTAAGAAACAAACGAAACGGCTCAGATGATTGATCCGCTAAACACTGTTTTCATACAGCGTGCAATCCAAGAACAGCTTGAAAGGGCATACATCGATGACGGGAGAGCTGATCCGGGGCATCCGTTTCATGGCTTTTATACTGGCCTGTTTTGTAGTAGAAAGGCTGAACTCCCACCGACCAAAAGTGTAGATAATGGAGAGGAAGAGCCAGCATTGAATTGTGACAGAAAAGATTAGCGTTACCTTTAACGAGCTGATTGATGATCTTAATATCCTTCAGTTGTATCAGCTCCCTTTTATGGCTTCGCAGACTTTGCGTAAGATGTTCTGGGTAACGAGCAAGGGTACTAGGGGCGGTCCAGTATGGGCTGACATGCGGCATGAGATGAATGACTCATTCCAAAGACGGTCAAAATGGACACTTAATTCGTTGTTTTCAACAGCTCAAGGGGTCAGGAAGGATAATTTAAAACTTACGTTTGGGCATAAAGATACAGGTGACGGGAACCCGGCGGCGTTCTATTTGTTCACCCAAGTCAACGGAGGGTTGGCTTACCGAACAAAAGCGATGCGCCGTTTGGAACAAATGGGAGTAACCCGAGGGTACTGGGTCCCAGACAGAGAGGCGCCTTATCGGGGGAAAAGCCAGGCATGGAGCAACACTGTGGTAGCGGGTCTATGGGCGGCTCGGAAGTTTGGATCGTTTAAGGATCTTGAGTCAAACAAAAAAAGGCTAGGCAAGCCAGACGTGAGAAGTCATGAAGAAGACTGGTTATATGTTCCAAATGCTAAAGAGCACGGCAATAAGAATTTAGTGTTTCGGCGCAAAGCAAGGGCAGGCGGTAAGGACTATACAGACAAACCCTTACCACCTGGCGCATATAAAAAGATGGGAGGCAAGAAATCGTACCTAAAGCGAATGATTCAGCAACTAGAAGATACGCCGGTACTGCCTAAAAAATATGATTTTGAATTTGCGGTGGAGGCATCGCATAATAAGAATCTAGAGAAAGTCTTCAGCGAAGTATTCGCTAAGGAGATGAGCAAGTGGGTGGGGGCTCAAAAACTGCTTTATGGATAATAGGAAAGTTTTGGGAAAAGATCTGTTTAATGCTGTTCGCAATATTGCGATGTTCTAGCTGAGTCTCTGGGGCACAGCGAGTGGTCAGGTAATGGATCCATGAGCGCAAATTTCCATGCATGTAGAGTTTTGTCGGCTGGCATTGAGGGAGAACGGAACGCGCACACTCAAGCGCGACACCTTCTTCAATCAAGCTTTTATAAAGCTCTTGAGCATCCCAGAGATGCTTTTCGATCATCTTGGTAAGGCGCTCGACCTTCCAGTCCGGTAGGTCATCATGACTGGCCTGCTTGTTTTTGGAATCTTGGGAGCGGAGATGGAAAGGGGCGATCAATTCCAACTGATTCACATTGGAGTATCGCTGCGAGAACTCTTGAAAACTAAATCCTTTGCCATGGCGCAGAATCTGCGGGCTAATAGCTCTGGTCGTGGTGATTTCCACCGCGAGGGTAGCCATCTCAAACGGGCTAACATGGCCCATACGCAAGAGATAACGCAGTAGTCGAGGCGCGGTTTCAGGATGCCCTTGGTTGATAGGGTTGCTTACCCTGGCCATATCGACGATGAGCTCTTCGGCATTTGGAGTGCAATGAACAAACTTCGCGGAATGCATAGTGTGTGAGACCCGCAGCGGATCGGTTTTAATGAAGGCTGAGACTTGCGGACACCCGGTTTTAATAGGGTGCAAAATCGTTCGGCAGTCTTTAATGCATAGTAAGCGCCCACGATTGAGATTTGCTATTTGGGCTCGAGGCTTCGACTTAAGTTTGCGCCCGCACGCTAAAAGTATTTGAGAACGATTCTCAACTACTCCAGTCTCATGCAATTACAAAACTTAATGATATTTACAAAGCTTAATATTTAAACCGTTGATTTCTGCGCGTAATCCGGCAGAATGGCTACGGAAACCCCTGAAAAATAGTTGCTCCCCTGTGATGCTTGAGCGGTAAACCCCGCAACACACCTCACACTCTCCCCGCGGCCACCATTGCCAGACAATGCCGCAGAGCACGAAACAGGCCCAATCTGCCGCAGCCTGTGCCAATAGGCGCACCGGCCCTGAAATAAAAAGAGAAAAGAAAAAAGCCCGGCCGTGCACTTTTGACGGTGTACAATTTGGGGGAACATTGAAAACCGAATCTCTCAAGGGGTGACGCTTGCCCCTGCTGCCGCTGGAAACGATGCGGCGCGGGGCTCATCAATCGCACGCCCCTCCCCATGCATCCTTTAGAAATCGGTGCCGCGGCTCACGTCTTAGCCGCTATTGCTCGCCTATGGGCCGTTGCCGGCGACCTTTTCACTGCCGGCGCCATCCTTTGGGCGCTCGACACCTTGGCGCGAGTCGTTCGCGCAACCTATGCCGCCGCCGTTGCGACGTATCAAGCCGGCCGCCTATGCGGTCAGATTTGGCGCCGCGATCTGCTGCCTCTGCTGCTGTTGACCTTGAA
>CENZ01000009.1_pt1 | contig 54107 bp, 34 predicted proteins | sample 361341 | NCBI WGS metagenome assembly CENZ01 (sample SAMEA2619782, study PRJEB7988) | marine metagenome | biome: marine biome (ENVO:00000447); feature: deep chlorophyll maximum layer (ENVO:xxxxxxxx); material: "saline water (ENVO:00002010), including plankton (ENVO:xxxxxxxx)" | depth 50 m
GAAGAGTTGTATCCAAACCCAGATAGTGAGATGGGTAAATTTGTAGAGCGTTGGAGTCAATGAATTTTAAATCGCCTATATCAGTTAACACGGAAACATTTTTTCCATGTAATATTACTGCATTTCGTAATGATACCAACCCAGAGAAATTAAATCAAAGTATCATTGATTATGTTAATGAGGAATCTAAAAAGAATCCTGATAATAAAAAATTTTCTGTAGGTGGGAAAGGGTGGCACTCACCTATTAATTTAACTGACCTAGAATATGACTGGTGTTTTGATTTAAAATCATTAATTCTTCATGCATCTCAAGCACATAAACAAGGTCCAATTGAAAAAGCATTTGTAGAATGTTGGGCAGTTAAGTTGGAGGAGGGTGGTTATTCAAATTACCATTCTCATGCAAACTTTAAATATAGTGGTGTTTATTATGTACAAACTCCAGGAGAGTGCTCTCAGACAAATGGAGCAATTTCTTTTCCGGATCCACGAGGATCTCATGGTACAATGAATGAAATGCCAACTATTGCTTTTGTAGCAAATGCTGGAGAAGGTTTGGTATTTGAGAGTTGGATGCCACATTATGTGACTCCTTATCATGGTGATGAGTCTAGAATTAGTATTTCTTGGAATATTGTTTTTCCTGACGACTAAATATTAAAGACTCCGTATACTCTTAATGGCAACTTCTAATCTCACGTTTAGAGATGTCAATATTACTTTCAAAAAACACCCTGTTACTGACGATGTAGTTGTCAGTAAAGATAATGCTGCAATTAAACAAGCAATTGTTAATTTAGTACTTACAAATAAGGGTGAGCGTTTATTTAATCCTGATTATGGTTCAGACATTAGATCATTTTTGTTTGAACCTTTGGACTATGCAGTTGCAGGTATTATTAAACGAAATATGCAATTGTCTCTAGCAAAATACGAACCTAGAATCGCCGTAACATCTATTAGTTGTATTCCCAACTTTGAAGATAATGGTTTAGATGTTGAAATGACGTATGAGATAAGAGGAACAGAAGTCCCACCTGTTCAAATAGAGTTCTTCCTGTCTAGGACGAGATAATGCCATATACTCAATTAAACAATCTAGATTTCACTGAAATCAAGAGTACTCTCAAAGATTACATGAGATCACAATCGGATTTTACCGATTATGATTTTGAATCATCTGCATTAAGTCAGTTGTTAGATGTATTGGCATACAATACGTACTACACGGCATTTAATGCCAATATGGTGGTCAATGAACTATTCCTAGATTCAGCAACGCTGAGAGACAACGTAGTATCGTTAGCGAAGCAATTAGGGTATACTCCCAAATCAATTACATCACCAAGTGCAGAACTTGGATTTTCTGTTACATTTCCAGTTTCAGGACCCGCTTCAATTAAATTGAAAGCAGGAACTGGATTTGTAACTAATTACGATAAAACTCTTTATCGTTATGTCACATTAAAAGATATTAAAGTTCCTGTTGTCAATAACGTTGCAACGTTCTCTGATGTCCTTTTAAATGAAGGATCATATGTATTGAGTACATTTACTTATGATGGATCATTAAAAGATCAAAAATTTAAAATTCAGAATTCAGCAGCAGATTTAAATACATTAATTGTTAGAGTGTATGAGTCTGCTGGTTCTAGTGTTTATGAAGAATATAAGAAGTCAGATAATATTCTTCAAGTAGGAAGTGAAGATAAAGTATATTTTATCAATGAAATTGATGATGAGCAATATGAGTTATTTTTTGGGGATGGTATTCTCGGCAAAAAATTAACTGATGGAAATGTAATTGAAATAAGTTATATCTTAACAAAAGGTTCACAATCTAATGGTGCAAAGTCATTTACATTTAGTGGTGTATTCTTAGACGAGAATGATGTTAAAGTATCATCACCATTTAGTGTTAGTAATATTGTAGCAACTTCTATTGCACAAGGTGGATCTGAAATTGAAAGTATTGAAAAGATTAAATTCAATGCACCAAAATTTTATGGTTCTCAGAATAGAGCAGTAACATCAAATGACTATTCTGCTATTGTAAGAAATTTATATCCTGCAGTAAGTGATATCATTGTATTTGGTGGTGAGGATCAAGTACCACCTGATTATGGTAAAGTATTCATTGCAGTAAAACCAACTCTAGCAAATTCTTTAACTTCAGTAACTAAGAAAGAACTATCAGATAAGTTAAGGAGTTATACAGTTGCTTCTGTAAAACCAGTGTTTTTAGACCCATCTATTCTTTTTATTGAAATTAATAGTAAGATTTACTTTGATGGTGCTAAGACTAATCTTCTTCCAGCTGAAGTTGCAGCAAAAGTTTCAACTGGAGTTAATGAGTACTTAAAAACATCAAGCACTGAAAAATTTAATGGTAAGTTTAGATATAGTAAATTCATAGGTGTAATTGATAGTTCTGATCGTTCAATCAATTCTAACATTACAGAAATTACGTTAAGAAAAGATTTTTATGCTCAAATCAATGCATCTTCTTTTTACGAAATTTGTTATCAAAATGAATTCTTAAAAGATTGTGATAATCCAGTTGTAACATCTACTGGTATGACTGTTTTTGAACATCCCAATTACACATCGTATTTGGAAGATAGAGATGGCAAAATCGTCCTATATAGACTAGATTCACTAACTGGAGATAAAATTCTCCTAAACGATTCTGTTGGTGATGTTGATTATGTCAAAGGTGAGATTAAATTGTATGACTTCACTATTCTGAAAGGAACATTCTCAGACAATCGTATTGAACTGAGAGTAAAACCATCCAGTAATGATGTTGAAGTTAAACGTGAAGTATATCTAGACGTAGATATCTCAAAGAGTACATTTGTAGCATACAAAGAGTAGTAGTAGATGGTCAAAACTGCTAATAAAATCTCATATCTAGTTGAGTCACAATTACCGGACTTTATTAATGAAGAGTATGAACTTTTTAGTAAGTTCATACAAAAATATTATGAGCAATTAGAATTACAAGGTCAACCGGTTGACATCATTGCGAATCTTCAATCGTATCGCGATATTGATTTTTACGAAACGAATATTCTTAAAGAGTCAACTACCATTGTTGGATCTTTAGGACAACTAAGTACAACAATTACTGTTGCTGATGCAACTTCGTTTCCTAAGTATGGTGGATACATCAAAATTGATGATGAGATTTGTTTTTATGCAGAAAGAACAGATACTCAATTTTTAGAAGTAAGTCGTGGTGTTAGTGGTAATACTACTATTGGTGATCTTTATAATGCTAGCACTTTTGTAACCACACAAGCAGATACTCATGTTAATGGGTCTACTGTACAAAATATTAGTAATCTATTTTTATATTCTTTAGTTAAAAGTTTTGAAGCACAATACCTTGCAGATTTTCCTGAAGCATATCTAAAGGAAGGAGTTGACAAGAGAACTTTACTAAAAAATATTACCGATTTTTATAGAGCAAAAGGAACTGATAGTTCTATTAAGTTTCTATTCAAATGTTTAATTCAGGATGATCCGAATCCTGATGTTGCATATCCAAGAGATTTTACGTTAAAGTCATCGGAATCTAATTGGATTCAATCATATGCATTAAGAGTAAAAATTCTTGCGGGTGATCCAAACGATTTAATTGGAAAGCAAATTACTCAAAATGTAGAAGGCAACTATGCATCTGCTATTGTAGATAATGTTAAGTATAGTGGTACTTTTGATAATGAAGAACTATACGATATTATTTTAAGCGAACCTAGTGTCAATGGTACTTTTACTTCATCTTTAAAAACTCAATTAACGAGTCCTATACCTGCATCAGCAACTGTTGGTGATAGGGTAAATGTTTTCTCTACAATGGGTTGGGAGACAAAGGGGTCTTTTGTAATAGGAGATGAAATTTTTACATTTGAAGAAAAGAATGTAAATCAATTTGTAATTAAAACTAGAAACGGTAATGGTTCCTATCAATCTGGGAGAACTGTTAGTTATAACCTAGAAGTATCTTCTGGTGACATTGAATTGCAAGTATTTGGTCTTTTATATGGACTAAACAATTCTATTGAATCACCATATTCAAATCCAGGAGAATCAGTAGAAATTTCCGAGTCTGGATTTTTAACTGACGATATTAGAATTAATGATACTCAAAATAACTTAAGATGGATTTTTAGTACAGGTTCTGCTGCGGTTGCAGGACTTAACTCAAATGTATCTGCTATCTTTGAAGATGGTAGTGGATATTATATTGCATCGTCAGGATTTCCTTCACATGTTATTCCAACTTTACCTTCCGATGCTCAGGATCAAAAATTACTAAAAATTATTAGAAAGCATCCAATACAAACTACAGAAATTTATAAAACACTATACAGAGATATTGGTATTGCAATTAATGGTATTCCCTTTCTGAGTTATAAAGACGAAGAAGTAGTCAATTCGGGTGCTATTCAATCTATTGCAGTTACATCACGAGGATCTGGATACGCTAAACCACCATTTGTGTTAATTAACGGGGTTTCTAACTTAGCAAGAACTAGATTAGCAGGTCAAGTAGTTGAGTCTGTTATTGTTGATACTCCTGGAGATTATAATTCAGTTCCTACTGTAGAAGTATTATCAGGTAGAAATGCTCAGGCAAGAGCAATTATCACTAATGGTGAAATTACTAGTATTGTAGTTGAAAATGCTGGTGAGTATTATTCTTCTGCACCAGAAGTAAGAATTACAGATTCTGCAGGTAGAGGAAGATTTGCAGTGTATCGTGCAGTTGTTACTACTGCAGGTGCTATTAATAGATTTGAAAAGATTAATGGTGGTAGTTTATATTCTCAAGAAAATGTACAAGTAGATATTATTGCTGTAGGATCTGGATCTGAAGCAACTGCATCTATTAGAAAGTGGAGAAAAGATAAGTATTACAAAAATAAATCATCACTAGATGCTGAGAACGGATATTTTTTCAATAATTCATTGTCATATCTTGGATCTGGATATGCTTATTATGCAGCTCCATCTACTATTAGATCTGGAGATACTGGAGTAAATCATTCACCCATTATTGGTTTTGCATATGATGGCAATCCAATTTATGGTCCATTTGGACATCAGAATCCTTTAGATTCTCAAAGTACGATTACTAGAATGACTAGTAGTTATACTAGAAATAATAGTAGATCTAATGGTCCATTAGTTAGTCAATATCCTATTGGAACATTCATTGATGATTTTACATATATTGCTGAGTATGGCAGTTTAGATCAAAATAATGGAAGATACTGTGTAACACCAGATTACCCAGAAGGAACTTATGCATATTTTATAACTCTTGATAGTCAAGATGATCCAGTATTTCCTTATATTTTAGGGGATAATTATTATTCATTACCAGTTGATTCAAATTATAATTCCGAACTATCCCAAGATAATATTCCTAAATTTGCTAAAAGACTTAGAACATCTAATATTACTAAAAATGGAGAATTTGCATTAGCAAAAATTACTGATGTAAAACGAGGTAGCATTAGTTCAGTTTCTATTTTAAATAGTACTAGTAATTTTTCCGTAGGATCTGAGTTAATTATTGATAATTCAGATACTGATGGATTTGGAGCAAGTGCGGAAGTTTCTTCTGTAAAAGGAAGATCTGTAGATAGCATTGAATCCCAAGATACTAAAGCATTATTTGTTGAATTAAAAACAACTGCGTACTTATTTGATGGGGACACCATCACTCAAAGTGTAACTGGAGCTACTGGTAAGATTATAGGAAATGTATTTTCAGGAACTAAATTTGCTCTACGTGATGTAAGTGGTACTTTTAATAGTACAGATGTATTATCATCTAATGTAAAGGTTATTAGTCTATTTTTAGATAAAAACTCTTCTTATACTAAAGGAGCTACATTAGAATTTACTGATGGTCTTAATGTTCCAGTAGCGACTGGAGAAGTTCTGGAGACTACCACAAAACAAAACATCGTAAAGATTAAAGTTCTTACTGGTTCTTTTGTCGTATCTGATACTTTATTTTTAAGAAGCTCAGATTTAATTAATACTACTGGTTCTAAAGTAATAACAATTAATTTACTGAGTGATGATTTAATTATCTTTAATTTAAAAGATAATGTAGCAATTTTAACCACATCAGACGAACATGGTATTGCTGAAGGTGATATCATTAATATTGACATCAATCCAGATGATGCATCAACTACAACAACATATTATCTAAGATCTAGAGTTTACCAAGAAGCAACGCTACAAACCCCTGGTATCACTAGGGTTTTAAATGACAATGGTATCGGAAAAGTTAGTATCTTAAATGGTGGAGAAGACTACACCACTAACACATATAATGACCTTGCATTAGTAGGGGGTAGTGGATCGGGAGCAAAAGCAAATATTGTTGTTTCTTCTACAGGTAGTGTAACATCTGTAACAATAACCGAAAAAGGTACTGGTTATGAACTGTTTGATGTTTTAACTGTTGGAGATACATCTCTTAGCAAAACAAATACTAATACTCCTGCTGTACAAATTAATATTGATCACATTGGTCTTTCTTTAACTGAAACAGTTGTAAATCTCAATAGTAATGTAGGAATTAATCCTGGCGATAGATTGAGCATCGGAAATGAAATTATTACAGTTCTATCGCGAGTAGTTAATTCAACAAAATCTATTAATGTCACTAGAGGAGCAACACCATTAAACCATTTTAATGGTGCTACAGTGTCAACTTATAATGCCGGATATGTTATTTCTCTTGGCACTACAGTTGGAGATGCTAGTATTTTTTCATATGATTCTACTACACAAAAAATTGTATTTGTATACAATTATGGACAAACAGTTAGTAGTATCAATCCAATTGATTTAAGCACTGTATTCTTTGATCAAGAACAAAGACTTGCTGGAATGACTTCTGTGCAAGATCCAATTCGTTGTTTTGAATTTTCTTTAGATAATAATTCATTTACGAGAAATCAATTAATTGACATTAAAGAAGATTATCGTTATATTTTTGATAGTTCTCACTCATCAATGAATGATGTTGAATTTGATATTTCACCTAGTAAAAATTTGAATCTAAAAACACTAGAGGCACTTAGAGGAAATAATGTCTTAGATGTTAAGTTTGGATTTGGTCCACGAATTGCTACAAACAATTATAGCACAAAATCAGAAGTTTCTTTCAAAACATATTTTTATTTTGATAAGTTAAATAATGTTCAATCTGAAGGATCATTTATTAAAGTAATTCCAGATCCACTGCAGGGCAGTAAGTCAGCATTATATATTACACCAACTAAAGTTGTTTACGATACAATTACACTTGCTACTAACGATGGAAGTGGATCAATTGAATATACCTCCAAGTCAAGATTTTCAGTAGGAAAAATTAATGCTATTGGAGTAATTAATATTGGTAATGATTATAAGAAGGTTCCTTCTGTTATGGGTATTATGCCCACAAATAAATCTACTGCAACAGCTATTGTAGAGAATGGCAAAATTGTTGGGGTATCAGTAAAGACTGGTGGAAGTGGATATGTCAATCCTATTGTTTTTGTTGAAGGAAATGCAAAATTAAAGGCAATTATAGACCAAGGTAGAATTACTGGTATTGAAGTTGTAAATTCTGGATTTGGATATACTACACCTCCTGTAGTTAAAATTGCTGAGTCTGATGTTGAATGTCTTATTAATAGTGATGATATTGGAGTTCCTAGAAATATTAATGTTATCAACGTAGGTGGATCTTTTCACGAAGATAACACGTTAAGATCAACATTTAGATCTAATTATATTTTATCTCTATCCAATTTTGATCCTGATTGTTTTGCAATTGGAGAGACTATTGTTCAAGAAATTAATAATGTAGAGGTAGCAAGAGCAAGAATAAATTCATTTAGATCTGGTAGGTTAAGTGTTGATAGAGTATCTGGTGTTTTTAGAGAAAAGAAACTAATTAAAGGTCTCGCTAGAAACAAAAGCGCAACATTAGAAACTATTAGATATACTGAGTTTGCCCCTCAAATTAAAACTTATTATGATAACCAAGGATACTTTGAATCCGATTCTGGAAAAGTAAGTGATCAGAATCAACGAATTACAGATTCTTTTTATTATCAGGATTATTCATACTTAGTTAAATCAAAAACTTCTATTGATAGTTGGAGATCCTTAATTAAATCAACAACTCATCCTGCAGGATTTAAAGTTTTTGGTGAAGTATTGATTGAATCAGCATCAAATGCTTCAATGAGTGATGATAGTAAATTTATTGGTACGAGTATCGTACAAATTTGGAACCCTAATGTAAATAAAATTTCTGTTATTAGTACCAAAAAGAATATTACTCAAAGTATTGTTCTCATGGATTCTTTAAAAGTTGAAAAAGGAGTTGGTTCCGTTGCAACTGAATCTTTCAATACGTCAGAAATCATTTCTAACGAAGTTTACTTAACAGAATCTTTTGATGGCAATTTTGGCGATAAAGGAAATTTACAAGGAAAAACAATATTTAATATTGTTGACGTAAACGGCAATTCTATTAAACCATATAATGAGCAGGCATTGACTATTACCTTAGATGCTGTACTACAAGAACCTGGAATTTCGTATACAGTAAATGGAGATAAAATTACTTTTTCATCCCCTCCTCTCGGACCTACCAATAAAGATGGTCAGTCAGTTCCAGGAGTTCTCTTCTATGGAAGAAATTTCCAATTTAAATCTGATACATTAAATCAAAGATATCTTAAGAAGATTAAGAATATTTTCCAACGTAGTGGTACGTGGATAGATGCTGCAAATCAGATTAACCAAAATAGAAGATTTATTCAATCGGAAACTTTAGGTTATGTTAAGTCTAAGTATACGTCAATTCCTTGGACAAATTTAAGTGAAAAATGTTATCGCGATATTGGTCTTATATTAGACTCATTAGAACATGACTTGAGATTTGGTGGCAATCAAAAAACTTTGTTTGCTGTTGAAAAATATTTCAATGCTGGAGTACTTAATTATATTTCAGGAGAACTGGAAGCAACTATTGATGCATTTGAGTATGCAGTACGTCTAAGTAAACTGGCATCAAGAAATTGGGATTACTCAGATCGTCAAGTATCTTGGACAGTGGGAACTAATCAAGTTACAATAACTAATACTGATGATATTGCTATTGGTATGAAAGTTAGTTCCGGAAGATCATTCCCAGATGGAACTATTATTACAGACATTATTGATGGTAGAACCATACAAGTAAGTAATAATTCAGTTGCAGTAACACCAGATCCATCTGGGAATGCAGACATGACATTTATTTGGAGTGGATTAAATGTTGGTACTTATTTTGATGCATCAACATTAATTGAAAAAAATAAGTCCAGTATGATTACTGATACAATTAATGCAATTAATACAAAGTATCTTGCTCTGGCATCTACTAATTATAGCACAAAATGTTCTAGAGATCTTGGACTGCTAGTTGATGCAGTAAACTATTGTTTGAAGTATGGTGGCAATAGAAAAATTGTAGAGTTTGCTGAGAGTTATTTTGTTGACGGAAATCTTAATTACATTAAAGACGAACTCAATGAAACAGTTTATGCTCATAAAGTATTGCGAGATTTAATGATTGCTGCAATGAGAAATCAAGGATCCGTAAAAGATAATAGTATTCGTATTGATTCATCCTCACCTGCATGTGCTGAGGTTGCTAGTTCTATAACAACTTATATTGATATTGTTGAATCTATTTTAGAAGGTGGACCTAATAGAGTAGATACAGTTGAGCAAAATTCAAATTCTACAGGATATTGGACTACCTTTACTTCATATTCAAATTATAATATTCTTCCAGATCCATTGCTATTAAGTGAATTAAAAGAATGTGAAGAAGTAGCGTCTGCTTTAGATTCTTTGTTTGAAAATGTGCGTGAAACATTGACAACAGGTCCCCAAACTTCATCAATCTCTTACCCAGATTATATCAATGGAGAGAATACAATATTTGAATTATATTATGAAGATGGAACTCCAGTTGATACTGAAATAAATGAAAATCTGTTTATTGCACTTAGCGGTGTGTTACAACATAATCCTGCATACACCATTGATAAAACATCAGTACCAAATAAAGTTGTATTTGATACACCACCTATTTGGGGACAAGGAGAGAACACAAAAACTGTCCAAGAACCTTTAGCAGTTGAAAAATTCTTTGCTCATGGTATTGGTAATTATCTCAGATGTGAAATTGAGAAATCTGGTATTCTGACTGGTTCCGGTGGACCATTCTTAATTCTTAATTCTAAGAACAAAAAGGTGCAGACTGTGGATGATCCCAGATTTGCGTTTGTATTTATAGATGGTATTCTTCAGCGTGAAGGTGTTTCTTATACAATTACAGGACCAGCAATTAGATTTACTAGAAAAATCTTTAGAGAAAATAATATTGAAATTGTATTACTGTATGGTAGAGATATTGATCAAACAGTAACTCTATTTGATTTCCAAAGAAATACTTATTATAATGAGATAAAAATAACTTGTGATGCAGGAAGTTCAAATAATTTTATTGATTGGATTTCCTGGTTTAATACTTCATACGATAAATTTCAAGTTGCATACCAAAAATCAGGTGGTAAAAAGAAATTTATTGGTAATGTTAAAAGTTATACAACCACGAGTCAAACTTTAATTATTACACTAGCAGGTAATAATCCAGATATAACCAGTGAAAATATTTTCTTTGCTGGAGAGTCCGATTTTTCTGATGAGTATGAGTTAGATGGAACTACAGATACAATAGAAGTTATCAGAAATTCTGATAACGATTATAGAATGCAGAGAAATTCTGGCAATTGGTTATATGGAACTCCACGTGCTGATGGATCTTTTTATGAGAGAAAACGTCTCCTTGCTAATTTAAATGCAAAAGATCTCATTAGAATTGATGGAGAAAAAGAGTTCAGAACTATAAATGAATTGCCGAGATATACCAATCCTAAGGATTATAATCCAGGTCAAGATGTATCAAATGCTTTTTTCGGTTCTGTAACTACTACTAACTACAATGGTAATGTGCGAGGTGTAGGTCTTAGCGTTACATGTGAAATAGAAAATGGTAGTGTTTCTAAAGTAACATGGAATAAAAGAGATTTACAATTATTGTATGATGAAGGTATTATTCAACCAACTACTGCATATGATTATGATTCTCCTCCAATTTTACATTTTGTCTCAGTAAATCAAGAAGGTGGTGGTGCAAGAGCTGAAGTGGTTGTTTCAGGTGGTCAAATTATTGATATTGTACTAACTAAAAAAGGATCTGGATATACTAAACCACCAAAAGTAATTACCGCAAGATCTTATGATTTAATCAAAAGTTCTGGTAGAAAAATTGATACTTTTCATACTCTTGGTATTGGAACACAAATTGGGCAAAGTTCTCCAGTTGCAGTAGCATCATTCTTTGATATCGTTAAGGGTATTGATCTACCAGTTGCTATTTTAGATCCTTCAGTAGCAGTTCCAGATAGTATTGATGTAACACTGATTATTCAGCATATTATTGATACTGCTCCTCTGTTTACAGTCTCTCGTGAATATAGATTCTTCAATCCATTTGCTGGATCTACTTCAATTGCAGCACCTACAACACAGACAGATGCAGATATTTTAGTTATTATTGAACCTAAATTATTATCCGATACTATTTTAGTTACAACATCTATTAATATAACTGAATTTTTAGAAGTTGGATTCTCAATGTGGGCATCCGATCTTGCTGATTTGACATTATTTAATAATATCAACCATTGGGAAAATAATATATTTATGGACCTTGGAGATATTATTGCTCCAAGTGGTGATCCCGTATCGGAAGTTCAACTTGCTGAACTAGAACCATATGAAATTATCTCTGATGGTTCTTCTTCTTCCGCGTATCCATTTAACCTAGGATACTCTTCAATTAACTATTATATGGCGCAATTGGATACATCAGATTTACCTAATCAAGGTGATCCTGCATTCCTTGCTACTGGAGAGGTTGTCTATGCAAATACTGCGAGATTCCCTTCATCAGGAACCATTTTAATTGGTGGAGAAAAAATTTCATATACATCTAAACTAGCAGATCGTTTTATCAACTGCACAAGAGGTGCGGAGGGATCTCCTATAGCAATACATACCATAGGAGATTACTTAAGAAACTCTCTATAAATAAATATAAATAACTCGGATTCAGTCTTACTATACAGGCACTAGTGCTATGGCAGCTATTATTTCAGAAAAATTTAGAATCTTCAATGCGAAGCAATTTCTAGAATCTTTATCAGAAGGTACGAACGATGCAGATGCAGCGCGTACCCGAATGTATTTCTTCGTTGGAAGATCTTCTAGGTGGGATGCTTACTTAGAAATTTTTAATGTAAGTGGAACATTTCAAGTTGGAGAAACTGTAAGCGGTGGTGGATGGAGTGGTGTAGTTGCTGCTGTATATTCCAACAGTTTACTACTTAATACCGTTCTACCAACTCCAACTACAACTCCGTCATTCGGAACTACTATTACTGGTGGAACTAGTGGTGCTACTTCTAAGAGTGGCACATATAGGTATGGTACTGAAGATGTACCTCCAATGCCATTAGATAATTTTTCTGAAAAAAGATCTGTATACGAAGAACTCATTGCTGCCAAGAGAGTTACTGGTCCTTTTGCTCGTCTTGTAGTTCCCCGTTATAACTGGAACCTTGCGCTGAATCCAAAGTTTGATATGTATCGTCCAAATTATTCTCCAACACCAGGTGGTGGTGGAGCTATTGGCGTTGAAACTGCACTAGGGTCTTCTTCACTATCTAATTCAAAGTTTTATGTAATGAACGCTTCATACGAAGTGTTTAAGTGTTTGTATAACGGCGAATCTCCAACGAATCCAACAGGACAAAACGCTACCTACGAACCAAAATCTCAACCAAGTGCTGGTCAAGGCACATTTGATGCTGGTACTGGTATCTACACGGAACCAGCAGCAACTGCTGGTTATGTTTGGAAGCACATGTTTACACTTCCCACAAGTGATGTTCTTGCATTCCTTTCTTCAGACTTCATGCCTATTGCCTCAGTATCTGATACATCAAGAACTGCAGTTGAAGCACTTGCAGTTGATGGATCTATTAATGTATCAGTAATTCGTGATGCAGGAACTGCACTACCTGCTTCCACTACATTATATACTGCTGTTCAGGGTGATGGCACTGGAGCAATTGTTAAATTTGAAACTAATGGTTCTGGAACTATTACATCTACAGAAGTAGAAGCGAATGGCAGCGGTTACTCATATGGTAACGTCATTATAGAAACTGGATCTGTATTTACAGATAGTGGTCTCACAGCAGCTGCTGGTGCATTTGCAGGAACTGCTTCAATTGAAGCAATTATCTCTCCAGAAGGTGGGCATGGATCACACGCAGAAGATGAATTCTTCTCCAAGCGTGTAATGACCAATATTCGTTTGACTTATGATGAAGGGCAAGGAGATTTCCCTGTAGATAACGATTTCCGTCGTATTGGTATTATTCAAGATCCTTATGAGTATGGCACTACTACATTTGCATCTGCAAGCACACTTCGTGGTACAAATGTACTAAAATTAAATGGTGCGACTGCAGGTTATGTTGCAGATGAAATGATTACTCAAACTGTAACTGGAGGAACTGCAAAAGGAACTGTAGTATCTTGGGATGCAACAAACGGTATTTTGAAGTACTATCAATCAGCATCTCTGCATACTGATGGCGGTAAAATTCTAGCATTTGAATCAAATGCATCAAATGCAGTTGTTGGCAGCACTTCTTCAGCGTCGGGAACGGTTGATACTGCACAGGATGCAGTTCTTTCTGATATCTCATTTACTGGTGGTCTTGCATCCCCAGAATTAGAACCAAACTCAGGAGAAATCGTATACATAGAGAACAGAAGAGAAATTACTAGAGCTCCTGACCAAATTGAGGATATTAAGCTAGTAATTGAATTCTGATTAGTTGACTTAGAGATCGTGCGAGATGCCCCAAAAGACTAACCTGAACGTAGCTCCATTCTACGACGATTTTGACCAAGAGAAAAATTTCTATAAAGTTTTAATCCGTCCTGGATATTCTATTCAGGCAAGGGAGTTAACTCAGTTACAATCTATTCTACAGAATCAGATTGAACAGTTTGGCAAGTACGCTTTTAAGCAAGGCGAACTTGTCATTCCCGGTGAGGTGGGTTTAAATACCAAACTTAACTTTGTTAAGTTGTCTTCTATTTCAGAAATTCCTGTAAATCAGGATGGGCAAATTGTATATAAAAAATACGATGCTAGTGGTCTTAAAGGGCAAACTCTTAGAGGTTTGACCTCTGGTGTCGTAGCAACTGTTATAGAGGCATTCACGGCGTCTGAGACTGCTTCTGATGTCATCTATGTAAACTATACTAATAGTGGTGATGCAGGAAACGAAGAAACTTTCCGACAAGGTGAAACACTAGAAGTAGTAGATGGAGTTAACACACCATTATTAGTTGTTGGAACTGATGGTAGTGTTCTTCCGACAAGTATTGAAGTAACTAATCCTGATACTTCGGAAGTTACATCCCTAGAAAGTCCCGCTATGGGATATGCTTCTGCTATAAAAGTAGAAGAAGGAATTTATTTTGTTAATGGGTATTTTGTTAGAAATGATACTCAGTTGTTAGTCATTGATAGGTATTACAATAAACCATCAGCAAAAATTGGATTTAAGATTGTTGAAAGTATTGTAACTCCAGAAGAAGATGAATCTTTATATGATAATGCTATTGGGTCTAATAACTATACTGCTCCAGGAGCACATAGACTTCAAATTGTATTAAACATTGTAAAATATTCTTTATCTGAAATTACAGATAAGAATTTTATTCAACTTCTTACAGTTCGTTCGGGAGTTGTACAGAGTATTGTATCTCAAACGGACTATAATTTACTAGAACAGACTCTTGCGAGAAGAACTTATGATGAGTCTGGAGATTATGTAGTTGATAATTTTTCATTAGATATTCGCGAATTTTATCAGGAAAATGGTAATCTGGGTGTTTATGGTCAAGATGAATTTGGATTAGTTAATGGTTTAGAATTACAAGCAGCAAAAGAAAAACTAGTTGCTAGTATTGGACCAGGAAAAGCATATATCAAAGGATATGAAATTGTTAATAAGGAAACTAAGTATCTTAATGTTGGCAAAGCAAGAGAAACTTTAAATAGGGAAGATATTAGACTCAATACCAAAGGTCTACCTACTTATAAGGTAACAAATACATTTGGAACGATTCCATTAAATGCAGAAGGTTCAGAACTGACTGCATATCCTAATATTTTTCTGTGTAGTAATTTTAATGATGGTAGTATTGGATCAAACAATACAGAAGAAACTAATGATTCAAAACAAACATTAAGTCGTAGAGGACAGTTTTTTGATGTAAATTCTGGTATTAAAACCATTTACATTAATATTGACACATTCTATGCAAATACATATTCAACTTTAACAGATGCTAATTTTGAATCAGTTTTAGGAACCTTATGGTTTGTACAAACAAGAACTGATGTTGGAGAACCATCTGTAGTAAATTCTGTAAAATCTTTAGCATTTTCAAAAGTTAATAGAATTGAAGTCAATTCAAGTACTGGAGTAACATTCTTAGAACTTACTATTACAGGAAGAAAAGATTTACTAGATTCTTATTTCTTGGAGTATGATACTTCAGCAGGATCAAATTATAGGGAAGTTTATTTAACTGAAAATGATGCAATTAATGGTTCTACACCATTTGGAACTGTTATTGATTATAATGAAACAATCACTCCGGTAATTGGTCTTGCTAAACCAAGTAATTTTACTTTAATTGAAAGAGGATCTGGATTTAATGAAGACTCGGATTCAGTAGTTTCTAAAGGTAGATTATCAAACGGTAATGCTGTATATAATACTACATTCGGATTATCATATTTTGATCCTCAGTTCTTTACTAAAATTTTGTTAGACGAAGAAATTGTTGCAGATGGTAGATTTGCATCCGGTAAGTATGTTTATGGTTTAGAAAGTGGTGCTTATGGAGTTGTAGAAGGTCCATCTGATGGTAAGTTTACAACTAATAAAACATTAATGGTTAAGACTCTTTTCGGTAACTTTATGTCCGGAGAGACTATTAGAGATGAAGATAACAACTCAGTGAGAGTTGCAAAAGATAATACAATTTCACATTTCGTTGTAAACAATAGAGGTTCTAATTATGTTAATGGATCAAAATTAAGAATTGATGGTGTTGAATTTGATTCATCTAAAGTAACTTTAAGCATTGCAAGTGGTGCTATCATAAGTGCAGTTGTTTCCAACAGAGAACTATTCAAAAAAGAATATGCAAAACCTCCTGTCATCAATGTAATTCAAGGAGACGGTGGAGGTAATCCTACTGCGTCGGTGATTACACCAGTTCTTGTTAGAAATTCAGTAGTTACATATACCCCACAAAATGTTAAATCATTCTTCTGTGAGTATGGATCAGGAAATGCTAATAAATTTACTTCTGATGTAGAAGTTAATAAAGAAAAATTTGCAGAAATTACATCTATTACTAATTTTACTTTTAGTGGCACTAAAGGAAGGAAGTATATTGAATGTAATGGATTTGGTGGAGATGCAACTAAATTTGTTAATCAAGGAGATTTGATTCAATTTTCGGATTCTACAGATACTATCATTAGATCAATTGTACAATATTCAACAAAACCAGAAGGTGTTTTAAAATCAAGAGTTTATCTTGATAGATCTTTACCACAAGATGTAAGTAATAGTAGTGTTGTTAGAGTTCGTCCTTCTATTTCAAACTTCAATCAAGGAACGTTACTTTATAAAACTGGATCTAATCAAGTAAGTTCTATCGTAGTAGATAGCGAAGATTCAAAAATTGCTTATTTCTTAAGAAGAGATTTTGTTGCTACTGGTGTTGGTGGCGCAGGAGTAATTACTTTTGCTGCTCAACTCCCATTTGGAACACAGAGATTTGTTTCATTCTCAGAAGGTAATTTCTTAATTACTGTTTTGGATCCTGGTGATGCTCCTGATATTGTAGAAGGTGATATCGTTTATGTTACACAAGATCAAGTTGTAATTAAAGCATCAAGCGATTCTGCTAGTGGATTAACTTCTGGTAGTGTAATGCTAAATCTAGCAGAAACATATTTTGGATCAATTCCTAGTGGTGGTGCATATCCGACTCTAAAATTAACTGCTACATTAGAAGTAACCAAAGCAAAACCAAGATTAAAAACTGCGGTAGTCAATAAGAGAATTGTCATTGATTCCCCTGGAGACATGATCATACCTTTTAGAGGAAGTGATTATGATTCTGAGAGTCTTGCCATTTATAGTTATGCTGATGTATATAAGTTAAGATATGTCTACGAAGGATCTTCTTCGGAACCTCCAGTTGTTGATAGAAATGGAAATCTTGTCAGTGGAATAGATGTATCTAATAGATTTACATTTGACGATGGTCAGAGAGATACAGTTTATGATGTTTCTCGTATTGTATTAAAACCAGGGTTTAATCCTCCATCTGGACAGATGGTAATTGCGTTTGATTATTTTGAACATACCAAAGGAGATTTTTGTACAGTTGATTCTTACCTCCATGAAGCAGGTGTAGGACCAGAAGAGATTCCTTCATTCAACTCACCAACGTTAGGTAAAATTTCATTAAAAGATGTTCTTGATTATAGACCTAAAGTAGATAACGATTCTATTATTTCTGGATTCCAGGATAATGCTTTATTATCAGCTGCTAATACTAGATCTTTCACAGGAACTGGTGGAGTTATTACAAGTACTCCCGCCCCAGATTCTAATTTAGAGTTTACATTCTCATTTACTCAAACTCAATATCTTGATAGAATTGATGCATTATTCCTTAATAAAAAAGGTGAGTTTATTATTAAAGAAGGTAACTCTTCTCTAAACCCAACAAAACCAGATTTAATTAGTGATGCAGTACCTTTGTACTATATGTACGTACCTGCATTTACACAAAGCAGTAAAGATGTAAGAATTACTCCTGTTGATAACCGTCGTTATACGATGCGTGACATCGGTAAGTTAGAGAAGCGTATTGAACGTCTTGAATATTATACACTATTAAGTGTATTAGAACAGCAAGCATTAAATATGCAAATCATTGATGCTGCCGGTGTTAATAGATTTAAGAGTGGATTTATCGTAGATAATTTTGAAACTCATAAAATTGGTTCATTACAGTCGCTTGATTATAAGTGCTCTATTGATACTCAGCAATCTGTTATGAGACCTCAATCAAAAGAGGATTCTTTCACTTTAGTTGAGGTTAATCAGCGAGATGACCAGAGATCTATTTCTGGTTATGTTAAAAACAATGATCGTGTCACGTTACCATATTCAGAATTAGAATTATTGGGTAATAGTTTTGCTACAAAGACTATTAATCCAAATCCATTTGTTGTCCTACAGTACGTTGGTGATGCATTTGTCGGACCTAATGTAGACTCTTGGTATGATACAAGTGTTGCTCCATTGGTAAATGACAATAACACAAATCTATATTCAATTTTCTTAGCAAAAAATGAATTAAAAGATGCATTCTCAAGTATCTATAATTCGTATAAAGTTAACTGGTTAGGTGCTAGTAGGTCGTTCTTTAATATTACATCATTCTCTGATGTTAATAGTAGCATATCGGATTCTTCTGTAACAAGTGCTTCAGTTGGAAGTTCTTCTAATATCAGTCCAGAAAATAACGAAATTGGAAAAGGTATTTCTACTAAAGGTGTAGGAAACAATGTTATCTCAACTTCTTTGTCTTTCTTTGCTAGAAGTATTCCAGTTAAATTTAACATTAATAGATTGAAACCAAATACAAATATTTCAGTCTTTATGGAGAGTAGAGATATTTCCCGTTGGGTTAATCCAGATTTTAGATATACTGGTATTGCAGGAAATTCTTTATCATCTTTTAATAGTCAAGTTAAAACTGATGAAAATGGTAATGCTAGTGGTATTATTTTAATTCCTGCTGGTCTTCCTCCTAGAGAAAATGCAACATGGACTGGTGACACCAAAACAGTTGTATATGATGCTGATGCTGATGAAATGAGATTTTCAACAGGAGTAAAGACTATTAGATTTACATCTAGTTCTACTGATGCACCTAAAGATGAAGTGGATTCATACGCAGAAGTTAAGTTTTATGCAACAGGTCTTCTTCCAGAAAATCCATCTTCAATTATATCAACTACTCCTGCATTCTTTAAATCAAATGAAGGAATTCAAGTTACTGATAGTAATACTGAAAATCCAATTAAACCAAATCCACTTGCCCAAACATTTAACGTAGAAGGATTTGAAGGTGGTGTATTCGTAACTAGTTTAGATCTGTTCTTCTCGGCAAAAAGTAGTACTATTCCACTGAGAGTCTATTTGACTGATACTCAAAGTGGTAAACCAGGAAAAAATATTATTCCTGGAACTCAAAAAATTCTAAATCCAGAAACTTATTTGAGAGTTTTTGCGAGTGAAACTTTAACTATTACTAAAGATGAAAAGGTAGTTGGATCTTCTTCCAATGCATCTGGTCCTATTTCAAAAGTATTTGACAAAAATAATACCGCAGTTAATCCTTCAACAACAGGAGTATTTACTTTAACTAATGACCAAGTTTATACTTTAGTCTTAAGTAATCACAACGGTAAATTATTTAAACCAGATGAACTTCTAGAAGTTCCATCTATAACAGAATCTAATAATACAAATAACAAAACATCAACTTTAAAAATTACCAAAGATTCCGGAAGAGTTACAGATTTAAAAGTTAAGAACACTGGATCAGATTACGATTCTGCAATTTTAACTATTGAAAGTCCTCAATTGCCAGGTGGTGGTAATTCAACTGCTACAGTTAGAGTTTCTGGTGGTAAGGTTTACCATACTGAAATTGTACTTCCCGGATCAGAATACACCGAACCTCCTGCAGTTATTATTAATGGAACTGGAACTGGTAATGCTGGTGCTGAAATTGAGTCATTTATTACTATTGATAGTCCCGCAGTTCGTATGGGTATTGCTATTGATGAAGATGGAGTAACGGAATCAACTACTCCAACAAACTTTAAATTTGATTATCCAGTATATCTAGAATCAGATACCGAATACTCTTTGGTTGTAGAAACGGATTCTACAGATTATCTTATCTGGGCGTCTAAGTTAGGTGAAACTGAAATTGCTACTAGTACTACAGTAACAACTCAACCTGCTCTAGGATCATTATTCAAATCTCAAAATACTAATAATTGGGTTGAAGATTTATTTGAAGATGTTAAGTTTAAACTTAACCGTGCAGAATTTGATACTTCAAGAACCGCATCTTTATTACTTACAAATGAAGATTTAGGATATGAAAAATTAGAAATTAATAGTGTTGAATCTAATGCAGAATCAAATACTTCTGCTACATCAACTCTGTTTAAGAATAATAATTTCATTCTTAAAATAAATCATCCGGATAATGGATTTGATTCCGATAAAAAATCATACGTATTTTTTAAAAATTGTTTAGATGTTGGTGGAGTTGCTGCTTCACAACTTAATAGTAGACTATATCAAGTTCAAAATACGGGTATAGATTACTATAACATTTTCTCTAGTAGTAGATCTTCGTCAAATGCTTTTGGTGGAGGAGATTCCATCTTAGCATCATATAACAGAAAATTTGAAAAGTTACATGCAGTAGTTCCTTTCTTATCTTTTGGAAGTACAGAAGTTACCAGTTTTGTACAAACAACTAATGTTTCTCCAGTAGATGATAACGTTAATACATTTACTTCATATAGTCAAACTGGTTATGAAAAAACATTCTTGAATGAAGATATATTCTTTATCAATCAAAAGTTAATTGCTTCAAGAGTAAATCAAATTATTAATAATCTAGATAGGTCTCTTACATATAAAATGGATCTTTCAAGTTCTGTTTCTCATCTATCACCTATCATAGATCTATCTCGTTCCACCGTCAAAACTATTACAAACAAAGTAGAAAATGCGACAGGTTCTGAAGATAGATTTGGAAGAAAAAATCAAATCTTAGAATTTTATCCAGTATATAATTTTATTGTTTCTGGAATTGATACCACTACAGAAATTATTCAACCAAATCAAACTATTGCTGGATCAACAACCAATGCATCCGGTGAAATTATTAAAGTTGCTGGTACTACAGTATATGTCAAGTTAAAAACTACTAATGCATTTACTCCAGGTGAACAATTAAGTTTTTCAAATCAAACTTTTGCCGGAACTACTACAGTAGCTTTGTCGGGTGCATCTAAAGAAGTATTCCAAATTCCTAATATAATTGTTCCTCCAACATATGTAACAGCAAGAAACCCATCAGTTCTTGCTGATACTTATGACAATAAAATTACAGGAAAAATTGTTTTATGGAATGAGAAATCTGGTGAATTAACCGTAGTTAATGATAAACAACCAATTTCTGATGATTACATAGGAAAGATTATTGACTCTGCAGCATTTACAAGAAATGCCTCAGTTGATGCTCAAAATGAAGACATCTTTAGAGTTGGAGATATTTTATCATATCAAGATCAACCAAATGACGAATATAATTTCATTGAAATTTCTAAAATTACATATTCAAATGGTACGGATTATGTTTCTGATACTCAATCAAAAAATAGTTCTAGTGTTGCCAAATATGTAACTAAAGAAATTGCCATTGAAAATCCGGGAACATCAATTGATGTTAAGACTACTGTAAATGTGTCTGACATTGAAAATATTAAAATTCTTTATAGAATTAAAAAATCTTCTTCTCAAGAAAATTTTGATGATATTGAATGGGTATATTTCAATGAAACTGGAAATCCTGATGTAGATGTAATTGCATCTTCAGAAAACTCTATTAGTAGTATTTCAGAAAAACAAGATTCATATCAAGAGTTATCATATAGTATTGAAGATCTCCCCGAGTTTTCTTCATTCGCTATCAAGATCGTAATGAAGTCTAGTAATCCAGCATATGTTCCTAAAGTTCAAGACTTAAGAGCAGTAGCTTCTTATTAAAATGAAACACATAAAAGTTAAAAACGAAGATCACTTATACCGTGATTCTAGTACAGGCGCGATCATAAATACTGACAGATCTTCCTTTGAAAAATATAAGAAGTCTAGAAATAAGTTTCGTAATATGGAACAGGAATTAGACTACGTGAAAAATGAGGTCGGTGAAATTAAATCCCTACTGCACCAGTTGCTGAAGTCCAATGGTTCTTAGAAATGTAGCTAAAACTTTCAGTCTGGAACAGCAAAGACAAGAGATTAACTTGCTTGCTGCTGATCTACACGCCCTCAGTGGTATTTCTGAAACTGATCCAGTATTTACAGCATCTGCAGCTTCGTCTGTAACTGCACAAAATATTAGTGATTGGAATTCTGCATATCAGTTTACCTCAAATTTTCAAGAATCCGATCCTATATTTACAGCATCTGCTGCTTTTGCAGTAACTCATTTAAGAATTGCTAATTGGGACAGTGCATTTCTATGGGGTAATCATGCTCAAGAAGGGTACTTATTAAAGTCCACTATCAATATTTCTGATAATCAACCAGGAAATCCATCTAATGGTGAACTTTGGTGGAAGAGTGATAGTGGTGTATTGAAAGTTTATTATGAAGATGGTGATACAAATCAATGGGTAGATGCTAGTCCTACCGCTGCATCCGCTACTAGCGCAAAAGTATTAACAGCAGATGTACCTCCTGCAAATCCAGTTAATGGTGATTTGTGGTGGAAGAGTGATAGTGGGACATTAAAAGTATATTTTGCAGATTCTGATAGTAATCAATGGGTTGACGCATCTCCGGCAGGAGGAATTACTGCTACAGGCGGTTCTAGCGTACCACAGATTCAAGATCTTACAGGTACTACAGCATCACTCGCTGATGACGCAACAGCAGAACTAAATATTACAGGTTACAAAGCATATTCATTATTTAAGATTGAAGTTGACGCAGCGGCATGGGTCAGAGTATATACTGATGATACTTCCAGAGATGCTGATCAAACCAGAAGTGAAGGAGCAGATCCTTCTCCTGGTAGTGGTGTTATTGCTGAAGTAAGAACTACTACAGCAGAATCTATACTAATTACTCCTGGTATTATGGGATTTAATAATGATAGTCCTAGAACAACTACAATTTATCTTTCAGTAACAAATAGAAGTGGTGGAACATCCACAGTTACAGTAACATTAACAGCACTACAGATCGGAGAATAATTAAATGTCAGTTTTAAAATCAGTTGTTGATGTTAACAATGGCAACTCTGGGTGGACAAAACAAAATTTAAAGGAGACCACATAAAGGATTACAGTATCCACGTGGATATTATAATAAATAAGATTAGCAGATAGTCTGGTTTAGAAATGGCAATTAATTTCCCATCAACTACGGGACAAGCAACTGATGGGTCTTTTACCCACGTAGTTGGTTACGTTACTTATAAATGGAATGGAGTTAGTTGGAACGCTTCTGCTAGTGGTAATATATCTGATATTAATGAGATCGGAAATGTAGATACAACTGGTTTAGCAACTGGTGAATTTTTTGTGTATGATGGAACCAATTGGTCTCCAAACGACGGCATTGTATACAACACTGGTACTTCAACTGGACTTCACCCACAGTACCTTGTAATAAAAGATAGTACAGGATTAGGATTTGGAACTGGAAATTCCGGTGGAGATCCTGATGTTTTCTTTGACTGGACTTCAAGTGGTACAACAGGAAGTTTAACTATTGCACCCAATACTTCTACTATTGCAACATATGATGTTTATCTAAAAGGTAGTGGGAGTAATGGCGGAATATCAATCCTCAATAGCGGCGCAGTTGAGTTATATTATGGATCTAGCGGAAAAAAATTAGAAACTTCCGCACAGGGTATTAATGTTACTGGTAGGATTGCTGCTGAAAGTTTGAGTCTTGATGTTGGTGGTAGTATTACTGCAGCAGGAACTACTATTGACTTTCAAAATAGTACCATAAGCTTTAGTGGTGCAAGTATTGGTGGACTGCAAGGTACTATCAACGGTTGGGTTGATACACATTTAAATCAATCAGGACCAACTGACGGTAATGTTCTTTCGTGGGATACTTCTGCAAACGGAGGTAATGGTGATTACGCTTGGGTTCCCCAATCTGGTGGTACAGGATTAACAAAAGAACCTGCATATGTTACGACTACTCCTATTAGTTCTGATTCTACCTTTGATCTTGCTAATGGAAACGTACAGTTTAGAAATTCTACTGCACCAGGTGGAATCAATGCTGCTGCCGCTCTGACATTTGGTGGGTCAAATATAAATACTTTTATGGCAGTCAATGATGTACTTACATTTACTATCATATGTACTGGTGCTGCTGGATCTTATTTTAATGGTTTGACCATTGACGGCTCTACCCAAACAGTTAATTGGGCAGGAGGGTCAGCACCAACTGATGGTAGTGCGAAAGATATGTATGTCTTTACTATTGTGAAAACTGCAGCAAGCACTTATACTGTTATTGGTAATCAAACTAAAACTGCTTAATGGCAGATAAAAAAGGAAAAATTCAAGATAAAAAAGATAAAGAAAATGCCCAAAAACAATAAATAACACGGAAGGAGCATTTTAGAAATGGCAATCAATTTTCCTGCAACCTCAGGGCAACCAACAGATGGTAGTTATACACACACTGTTGGTAACATAACATGGTTATGGGATGGAATTACTTGGAGATCTGGAGTCTCTAGTAGTACAAGTGAATCTGACCCAATATTTACTTCTTCCGCTGCAGGTAGTATTACTTCAACACACATTGCTAATTGGAATGCAGCATACAGTTGGGGAAATGGTGCCTCAGTAACAACATCAGATACTGCACCTACATCACCCAGTGATGGAGATCTTTGGTGGCAATCCGATACTGGATATTTAAAAATATATTACAATGATGGAGATTCAACCCAATGGGTAGATGCTAGTCCTGAAGGTACTGGATCAGGTGGCGGTGGCGGTGGTATTTCACTATCAAGTTTATCTGTTACTAGTAACTCTGTTGGTACTGCTGCACTAACATACAATAATGCTAATGGAGTATTTTCATATACTCCACCAGATTTATCAGCATATCTAACCTCGCTTGGTGATGCTGCTGGTGTTACTACTGCTAAGATAACTAATTGGGATACTGCATATGGATGGGGTGATCATGCTAATTCTGGTTATCTGACATCATATACAGAAGTAGATACACTTGATACTGTAACTGGTAGAGGTGGTACTACTACAAACGATATTAATGTTGGTGGACTTACTACTGATGATATTGAACTTTTTGGACAAGACGGTGTTGGTGCTTCTCAATTACAGTTAAAAATATATCATGATAGTTCAGGAGGCAACGATACCATCATTGAAAAATCTGGTAATGGTAACCTTTCTCTCAAAGCAAATCAATTACTTGTTAAAAGTAGTGACGCTAGTGAGTATTTACTAACAGCAACCGAGAACAGTTCTGTAGAACTTTATTATGATGGTGTTAAGAAACTAGAAACCACTTCTGCTGGTGCCACAGTAACTGGTGCTCTTACTGCTGGTGGTTTAACTTATCCAACTACCAATGGAACTAGTGATCAAGTATTGTCTAGTGATGGCGCAGGAAATGTACAATGGGTTGATCAATCAAGTGGACCTACAGGTCAGATTTATAGTATAGCAGTAACAGCACCTGCAGTAGGTAATTCATGGTATGATTTAAGCGGTATTGATAGATTAGGTAGCGTTTCTGGTAGTAATGCATCTATCATTATTAATGAAGGAGATACTATTGAATTTCTTTTAGATAGTTCAGTTACTAATCATCCATTTTATATAAGAGATACTGCCGGTGGTGCTTCTGTTAGCAACCCAACAGCTTCTATTCAAGGTGCTACATCAGGACAAGTATCTTGGACACCACAAATAATTAGTGGAGGATCTGCTGGATCATATGTTTATGAATGTGGTATTCATTCTGCTATGGCAGGAATAATTACTGTTCGTGCCAGAAATACTCCCAATGAAATTGATACTCTTGATACTGTAACTGGTAGAGGTGCTACTACCACTAATACATTGTCAGTAGGATCTATAAGTGATTCAATAGGTCCACTAAGAAGACTTGGTGTTGAAGTTAAGAGTGCTGCTTATACATTAGTTGCTAGTGATGCTGGTAAAATGATTGTTCAGGCAGCTGCATCACAGAGCATAAATGTTCCTATTGGATTTACTGCTGGTGATATGGTTACAATAGTAAATCAAACTGTTGGTAATATAACCATCTTACAAAGTACTGGACTTACTTTATATAATACTGCTGATGCTTCTACTGGTACTAGAACTTTATCTCAACGTGGAGCATGTACTATTGTGTATACTGATGCTAATACTGCATATATTTCTGGTTCGGGGTTAAGTTGATATGATGCAACAAATGTTAGCCGGTGGACATACTCCCTTAAATGATTACGGACAAATAGGATATACAAATCCCGGAACTTATACTTGGGTAGCACCAGCTGGTATTACAAGTGTTTGTGCTGTTTGTGTAGGTGGTGGTGCTGGTGGAGATAATGGGTGGGGTACTAATTCCGGTGGAGGCGGTGGTCTTGGTTGGAAAAATAATATTCCTGTAACTCCTGGTCAGTCATATACTGTGGTTGTTGGTGATCATGGGACTGGTGCAGGTCAGGACTACAGTTCTGGTGAGGGAACAGCAGGCGAAGATTCATACTTTATTAGTTTAACTACAGTAAAGGGCGGTGGAGCAACTATATCTGGTACTGGTGGTGGTTATGTTGGAGATGGTGGTGGCAATGGTGGAAGTGGTGTAACAGCAAATAGTGGCAACGGCGGCGGTGGTGGCGGCGCAGGTGGATATTCAGGTAACGGAGGAGACGGATCAGGCGCTGGTGGCGGTGCAAGTGGAAGCGGCGGTGGCGGTGGCGGTGGTGCTAAAGGTGTATATGGTGCTGCTGGTGGATCAGAAGTATATGCCGGACGTGGTGGTGGTGTAGGAATAAACGGAGAAGGGGCAAGTGGTGCTGGTGGTTTAGATTCTGATAATAATAGAAATGGCATAGCAGGATACCAGGGTTCGGGTGTTCTATATGGAGGAGGAGGATCTATGGGTCCTCAAGTAAATCTAGGTCAAGTTTTTGGAAGAGGAGGATCTGAAGGAGGTCATGGTGCCGTAAGAATTATTTGGGGACCTGGAAGATCATTCCCAACAGATGAACCCACCATTAACATTACCTCTCCATATAATACTGTTGCATATAATTCAACAATGGTCATATATTTTGACCTGTCGGAAAATTCTACAGATTTCGCAATCGGTGATATCACTGTTACTAATGGTTCCCTTTCTAACTTTACTGGTAGTGGTGTCTCGTATAGTGCTCTGTTTACCCCGGTCGCAACTATTGGTGCTACTGCAACTATCTCGGTTGCGTCAAATTCATTTTCGGATGCTCAAGGAAACTTTAATATAGATGGTAATGACCCCAATAATTCTATAGACATTAATATTGTTGCAAACCCTGTAGGGCAACAAGCATATACATCTCCAGGAACTTATACTTGGGTAGCACCAGCTGGTATTACAAGTGTCTGTGCTGTTGCTGTTGGCGGAGGAGGAGCAAGTGGAACTCAAGGTGGTGGAGGCGGTGGTCTTGGTTGGAAAAATAATATTCCTGTAACTCCAGGATATAATTACGCAGTTGTTGTTGGTTCAAGTGGACAAGGTTCATATTTTGGGGCAGCGGCGAGTAATTCTTATGCCAGTGGAGAAGGTGGAGGTGCTGGTAGTGATACTACTACGAATACTGCTGGTACTGGTGGTGGTTATTATGGTGATGGTGGCGGAAATGGCGGAAATGGGTCACTCTCTCATGATGGCGACTATTGGGGTGGCGGCGGTGGTGGAGCTGGCGGTTACTCTGGTAATGGTGGTAATGCTGGTGGATATACTGGTGGCAGTGCCGGTGCTGGCGGTGGCGGTGGAGGAGGAGCTGCACATCACTCCACCGATAGTAATGACACCCAAAGAAAAGGTGGAGGTGGCGGTGGCGTTGGTATCTTAGGGCAAGGTTTTAATGGTGCTGGTGGAAATAGTGGCGCTGCCGGATGGGGTGGTGGAGGTGGTGGTAATGGATCTGGTGGTACTGGAGTAACTGATAGTGAAACTCATTATGGTGGACCTGGTGGATCATATGGTGGTGGAGCTGGTGGAGCTAACCATAATTCTGGTCGTGCTGGTGCGACTGGTGCAGTAAGAATTATTTGGGGATCTGGAAGAGCATTCCCAAATACTAATACAATAGACCAGTAACCCTATAAATATGATTATAATCATGTTTAATAATTATGGATTCTACAACTCTTAAAGCTGAATTTGAAGGTCAACTCAAAGATGCAGAAGCAAAAATTGCTCAAGCAGAAGAGCAACTTAATAAATTGAAAGAATATAAAATTAAGTTGGTTGGTGGTTTAGAAACTCTAGATCTACTTTCAAAAGAAGAAACAAAAGAAGAATGATTCCATCATGGCAGCAATCCCACTAAATCTATTACTGGAGAAAGGAACGGACTTTGATGCCACCTTTAATATCCAGAATGAAGATAACACAACTCCTCTTAATCTGACTGGATATACAGCAGATGCTAAGATGCGTCGTAGTTATTATTCAACAACTTCTACAGATTTTACTGTTGGGTTTGTTGATCGTTATAATGGAATTTTAAAAATTTCAATGACTAATGCAGCAACAGCAGCATTAGATCCTAGACGTTATGTTTATGATATTGTATTGACATCCCCACAAGGAATAAAAACTAGAGTTATTGAAGGTATCTTAGAAGTAACACCAGGAGTTGTTTGATGCCTAACTACAATATTTCAGTTAAATCATCAAACTATAATGTACTTTCTGATCCTCAGAAAAAATACAATGTAGGTGTTAACTATGAGATTCCTAGTAAGTATCTACAGTATGGTAATGAAATTCTTGATACTACAAACTGGGTATTTGATGGTGTCACGACAGATTATCCGTTAATTGATCAAGCAGGAGATGCATATACTCCTGTCAATGATCAGCAATTAATCGTTGCTGTTAATGGATTGGTTCAAGTTCCAGGAATTGATTATACTATTAGTGGTACAACTATTATCTTTAATACTGCACCAACTGCAGGAGATACGGTATATGTTGTAGGACTTTCCACAACAGCTGATTTAACAAGAACAATTAATTTTGTTATTGATTCTGGGTCCGCACCATTGTCTTCTGGTATTAAAGGAGAAATGACATTAGATGTTACTGGAGAGATTCAATCTTGGACTATCATTGGTGACCAAGATGGTCAAATTCAACTAGACATCGGAAAAGTTGACTATGCAAATTTTCCTAATTTTGCATCTATATGTGGCACTGAAAGACCACAGTTAGGAGATATTACAAGTAACTCAGTCCAAAGAAAAAATACAAATACTACAATTTCATCTTGGAACAAAGCATTAAATGCTGGAGACCTTTTACAATTTGAAGTTGTTTACGCTATAAATATACAGAGGTGTATGGTTTCTATGAAACTGGCACTATAAGCTTTGTATAAATAACAATATCATAGGTAAGATATCCAAGGAGATCGTTTAGATGGCACTTCTAGTCACAGACCAGGGTGAAATTGATTCGCTACGTACACTACTGAACGCGACTCATAAAATTCCCAGGAACTTAGTTCTAAAACTATACACCAGTAATACCACCCCTGCTGAATCGGATGTTCCATCAGTAGCAAATTACTACGAACCATACGATGCCAGCAACTCTGCTGGTTATGGTGTATCCCCTTCTACGGGTTACCCAGACGTAATTAACAATCGTACTGAAGAAGATCAAGACTTCACCGAACAGTATGGTATCCTTCTCAACGGTAACCGTTGGGATATTGGTACAACTTTAAATGCAGTTGCAACAGGAAGAACTGCCACAGGAACTTCTGGAACCTATGCAATTACAGTTAATGATGCTTCTGATATTAAAAAAGGAGACTATGCAGAAGGTGCTGGTATCCCTACAAACACCTATGTTGTTGATATCCAAGGTCTAGATTTAGAGTTGAGTCAGCAATTGACTGCAAGTATGAGTACAACTGCAGTATCATTTGGTCGTGGTAGAACGACTGCTTCTTACCCTGAGCAAGTTTTCACATTCAGTTCTGCTGCTGGTAGCGTTTACGGATATTACCTATCTCGTGCAAATAACATGCCTGTTGCTTTACAAGGCGTAGTTGATGGTGGTAGTGTTGCTGCCGGATCTCAAATTACTAAGTCTGGTTGTAAAGGTGTTATTGGTAATAACTATGTTAACCTTCTTGATGTTAATGTAACTCCAACAATTACTTCTGGTGTTTCCGGAACGTATGAAATTGCAGTTGACTCCGCAACTGGTGTTGCTATTGGTCAGAGAGTTACTGGTACTGGTATTGCAGCACAAACTCGTGTTGTTGGTATTTCAGGAACATCAATTTACCTAGACAAAGCACTTACTGGTGCTGCTTCTGGTACTGCAACATTCCAAGTTAATGTCGCAGAAAATCTAACTGTTGGCATGGCAATTTCTCAAACTGCATCTCCAAATGGTATTGCTGCAACAACAACTATTGTTGGTATTGATCTAGAAACTAAAACCGGTGAAATCGGTCCTCGTGTATATCTAAGTGAATTGCTAGTTGATAACATTCAGGTATCTAACGGTAATGACGCAATTTTATATGACTACTCTATTGTCACTTCAGACCCCGGTGGCAGTGCTTTAGATCACAATCTAAATCCTGGCGATGTTATCTACATTGCACAAGGTTCTAGTAGCTCTATCCCTGCTGCACACTACACCGTATTTGAGACTCCAACGTCATCAACATTTACCACAACTCCTGCTTTATCAGGAACTGGTGATGCGACTCTTTACTCCAGTATTTTCTTTGCAGAAAGATTTACTAATGGTCCATACGCTATTCAAAACAACGGTGACCAAATTAAGGTTACTTTAAACGTCAGCCTAGACTGACCCTATATACTAGAGACCCAGTTTTTAGTTATCTTTTGTGGGGGTTGCAATTTTGCAATCCTCATTTTTAATGCTTGTTAGTGTATGTCCGTTTATTCCTATAATACACAAGGAATATTTCCATCAATCATTCGCGCTGCGAGTGAAGGTTTGGGCAGCTTTTCATATGTTTATGAACCAAGTATCATTGATCGGTATAATGAACTTGATTATGGATCATTAGCATTTAACCCAACTCCAGTAACTGCAACTGAAACTGTAGCAGTAGATAATTTAAATGCTACTTTAACAAATATATTTTTAACAGATTCAGGGACAGGCACAGGACAGACAGGTGGATTTAATATTGGTAGACATATTAGATTCAATAGTGCTAATAAACCTAGAACAGTAGAATTTAGTTTACCAAACAATATCAATTCTTCACTGACCTTTGAGGTAATTAGAGGCAATGATATCAATGGTGGAGAAGATCCCGATACTGTTGCCGAGAGTTTAAACTTAGAGTATTATGATGGAAGTTCGTGGACTTCTATTGATACTGTAGTAGCGCATAATGACACTACATTTAATACTTTAAAATCTGTAGAAATTACAATTCCTTCTGTAGCGAGAACAGCAGGTACACAATTTAGATTAATACAACTAGATCATAGTGGAAACGATTGGGATCACTATGGATTAAAATCAGTAACATATACACATACAACAACTCCAGTATTACCAACAATAAATTTTGGTAATATTTCAGATATCAATGCCACACTAGAAGATTACGGCAGAGTTGTTTATGTAACTAATGTAGAATCTTTCGGATTTGTTAAAGTTGTTAGTGAAGCGTCTTGGAAGGCGACTAGCACTTACGAAGGTAGAGGTATTGCGTTTACCTTTGGTAGACAGACTTCACCAGCAGTATACGGTTATATCGTTGACGGAAAAGTCAAGGGTCTTAGTGGTACAAGCACAGAGGTATTTTCTCCGAAGCACAATGGTGTTGGAAGTACCTCTGTACTTGGACAATCGCCTATTGGTATCGGTGTTGGTATTCTCGGTTCCGGTACTCTATTTACGATTGCAAGTACAGATGATGCATTCGTATCAACATGGACTAGTAGCGGATATATTAGCAAGGTTACAGGTACTGCAAGAGATATTACTCTTGTACATGAAACAGGATTTGGAGATCTATTCACCCTATCTAATGGACAGCAACGCGCTACAAATGCGTTCGTTGGATCTGGTGGACTTAAACTGGTTAGCAGAAAACCAGAACTTTCAGAACTATCAGACGAAAAACACACAGAAAGATACATCAATGATAGTATCATTGAATTCTCTAAGGCAGACTATGGTTATCTAACTATATGTCATCCAAGTGATATTGAAGATGTATCCGGAACATTATCTGGAACATCTTCCGGATGTATTGTACGTGTAGGATCAACTGCGAGTATTGATCCAGGAACAACTTATGATGTAAGTCTAGGTGCTAATGCTCCTAGTAACTTTATTGACTATGGTCTAATATCAGAATCTGCTGCACCACAGGTAGACTTTGGTAATATCTTAACGACTAGCAATCTTATTCCGTTTGGATTGTTCCATCTTGATCCAGAAAATGGAGCGCAGTTTGCGTTTAATCCAACTTGGACAAGTAGAGGATACATCAGTAAACTTACTGGTGAAGCTAGTGTTCCTCTGGATGTATCCGTATTTGGTACAGGAACCATCAGGAAACTCGGTGGTGATTCTATTACCAACTTTGCTCTGTTGCAACCAGGTGATGGTTTATTTGGATTCCGTAGTGATACTGAAATTGGTATTACCGTTGGTATTACCGGAACAGGATTTATTCCAACTCTTAGTGGCGCTGCAGAGTCCGTTACCTTTAATCCAGAAGAAAAAGATTTATTGTTCTCTCTTATTGGAGAGGCAACATTCTCCTTTAATCCCAACTGGGTTGGTAGTGGTGTTCTATTCACGTTACAAACTGCAGTTGAGAAAACTGTATATGACTATGTTGGATCTGGAAGAATCTTCGGATTTAATAATCTTGAAGAGAAGAAAGTATACGATTACAACTGCAGTTCTATCGTTCCTTTCCCAGAGAACGACTATGGATTTATTATTAACACAGGAGCAATTGCATGTGTTGATGTTGACGGTGTTATTTCTACGAGTGAAACAACAACGTCTGGATGTATCAAGGTACTTAATACACTAACGATTGATCAAGGTGTTACTTATTCGGTAAGACCTCAGAATACTATTGCATCTAATGTCTTAGATTATGGATTAACTTCAGAGAACGCAGCTCCTCTTGCAGACTTTGGAGATATTCTTGGTACTCCCCGTCTCGGAATGCCTGGATGTATTTACGGTCATATTGATATTACAGGTGCATCTGTTAATAGTCTTGCACCTAACTGGATATCTCGGGGTGGCATTAGTATCTTCGGTGAAGGTAGAGTTCCTCTTGATGTCACTGTATTTGGTACAGGAACCATCAGGAAACTCGGTGGTGATTCTATTACCAACTTCAGTCTACTACAACCAGGTGATGGTTTATTCGGATTCCGTAGTGAATCTCAAATTGGAATTGGTGTTGGTATATTTGGCGATGGATTTATCCCGACTCTCAGTGGTGCTGCAGATTCGGTTACCTTCAACCCAGACGAAAGAGATCTTCTATTCTCCTTTACTGGAGAAGCAACATTCTCCTTTAATCCCAACTGGGTTGGTAGTGGTGTTCTATTCACGTTACAAACTGCAGTTGAAAGAACTGTATATGATTACGTTGGTTCTGGTGGACTCTTTGGATTCAACAACCTTGAGGAAGTCAAGGTTTACAGTTACAACTGTAGTTCTATTGCACCATTCACCGAACCAGATTACGGATTTATTATTGATCCAAATGCAGTTTCTTGTGTTGATGTTGACGGTGTTATTTCTACAGATACCACATCTGCAACTGGATGCACTAAAGTACTCAATTCGTTAGCAGTTGATCCTGGTGTTACTTACACCATTACTCCACAATACACAGTTCCATCTTCTACTCTAGATTATGGATTTGTTGCAGAGAATGCTTCACCTCTAGTTGATCATGGTCATATTCTTGGAACTCCAAGACAAGGATTGCCTGCATGTATCTACGGTCAGATTGATATTTTTGGAGTTGGTGATGTTAAATTCACTCCAAATTATAACGGTCGTGGATTTATTGATATTAGTGGTGTTGCAATCTCTCCACTATTTGCCAGAGAACTTGGTAATGGTCAGATCAAACTTGGCGGAAATTCCAAGATTAACCTCAGTCTATTACAACCAGGTGATGGTTTATTCGGATTCCGTAGTGATACTGAAATTGGTATTACCGTTGGTGTTAAAGGAACAGGAACTTTATTTGGATATACAGGAACAGCAGAGTCTACTACTTCAGTTCCTCCTACCGAAGAACCAATCTTCACATTCGTTGGAACATCTGGAGATCCTGGAATCCTTCTTGCACACGAAGGCACCGGTTCTCTATTCGCAATTAGTGGTGGAGATCTTAGAGTTCAGTATGCATATGAGACTACTGGTTCTATTACTTTATGTTCCAAGAAACCAGAACTTAGTGAACTTTCAGAAGAGAAACATACTGAAGTTTACAGTATGGATCTTTGCAGGGATGAACCCGAACTTGATTATGGAAGAATCGTTGATCTTTCTGCAAATAGTGTATGTGTTGATGTTGATGGAGTCGTCTCCACAAATACCACATCGTCTTCTGGATGCACAAAGGTAACTCTAGGATCTACATTATCAATTGATCCTGGAGTAACTTATACATTAACTGCATTTACAACTGTACCAACAGTATTCGCAGATTATCAGGATGTATCAGATACAGAAGATGGACTGACAGATTACGGACATATCCTTGATACTACTGGTCTTGTCTGTCCATTCGGTCAACTTGATTCACTCAAGGGTACACTGGTTGAGAAGTACATTCGTAATACTTCTATATTCACGGAAAGCACAGTCATCAAGATTGGTGGTATTGCCGATATTGTTGTTCCCCCACAATGGAACAATATATCTCCACCGATTCTTGTTCGCAATGCAGCGATTCCATTATTCAGTCTACGAACAATTGGTGGTGGATCTCTATTCGGATTCGGTGGTGCTACAGAAAGCAGAAGATACTCACCAGACGAAGTACAACTTCTATTCAAAGTATCTCCTGGTCCATTCAGTAGATTTGTTACTTACGATTGGCAACCTTCTTGGGTATCTCAAGGTACAATTCCAGTTTCTGGTGTTGCTGCAACTCCAAGAGCAAGAGACTTTACTGGATTTGGTTCACTATTCGGAATCAATGGTGCAGCAGAAGCAGTATCATTCAATCCCCCAGATATTACCACAGACATCAAACTATCTGGTGTTCTCACAGAAAGCTTTACTATTCCATACACAGGAACAGGAAGTCTATTCACTGTTAATAATCTGGTTGAACGTGTACTTGTTCACCACTTCACCACAGGAACAATTCAAGTTTCTGGTGTTGCAGATACTGATAGAACCAGAGCATTTGTTGGTACTGGTACACTCAGGAAGTTTGCTGGTGCTTCTGAATCTCTCACTGTTAATCCAGAAGAGAGACAGATGCTCTTCTCCTTTAAGGGAGAACTCAAAGAAGCATTCATTGCAAATCCACCAGAAGAAGGGACTGAAATCAGACTATCTGGAGATACAACTCCTCAGATTCTTACATTTGCAGAGCAACCATTTGGAGTTATTCCTGTCAGTGGTATTGCCAAGACACATTATGTTCCAAGTGTTGTTGGTACTGGTACATTCAGGAAGTTTGCTGGTGCATCCGAATCTCTCACTGTCAACCCAGACGAGAAGCAAATGCTCTTCTCCTTTACAGGAGAAGGAAGCGAGACTCATACCGAGAATTACTTCGGTATTCAGAAGACAATCAGAATTCGCAGAGGTGCGCTATCTGACTTTGAGACCTTTGATTGGCAACCATCTTGGGTTGTTACTGGTACTATCCCAGTTAGTGGTGAAGCAAAAACAAACTTCAGTCTACTACACAATGGTTCTGGTTCACTCAAAACACTCTCCGGATCTGCAGAATCTCTTACTGTCAATCCAGAAGAGAGACAGATGCTCTTCTCGTTTACCGGAACGAGAATTGCAGAGACTACATCTATTGTTGAATTTAGTACTGGTTCTCTATTCGGAATTGGTGGTCTATCAGAATCCTTCACTGCATCGCCAGAACTACAAGCTGACCTAAGAGTTTCTGGTGTTGTATTTGTACGATATGTTCCCAATAACATTGGATCGGGTAACATCTTCGCCATTAATGGTGTTGCAGAATCTGTAACGTTTAATCCAGATGAACGTCAGATGCTCTTCTCCTTCATTGGGGAAGCATCAGAATCCTTCAGTGTTGCTGAGATCAAACAAGTTGAGATTGATATCACTGGAGATGGTGAAGAAATCTTCTCTGCAGTATATACAGGTTCTGGTTCTACTCAAATTTCTGGTGTTGTTACAGAGAAATTTGTTCCGAACAACATTGGATCTGGTAATATCTTTGCTCTTGCAGGTAGTGCCGAATCTATTACCTTTAACCCAGACGAGAAGCAAATGCTCTTCTCCTTTACGGGAGAAGGTACAGAAAGAATTCTTGTCAGAGAAATCAGTCAAGGTGGAACATTTACATTCTCTGGTACATCTGGAGATCCATTACTTACATTCGCAGAACAACCATTTGTTCAGACGAAGATCAGTGGCAAGGTATTCTTCACCACTCATCGCAGTATTATTGGTACTGGTTCACTCTTCGGATTTGGTGGAGTATCAGAATCTACTGGAGTTGTACCGCAGACAGAACAAGTTCTGTTCAAGGTCTCTGGAGATTCTATCAACAAAATCTCCGTACTACATGTTGGTTCTGGTTCACTCAGAAAACTATCGGGATCTGCAGAATCGGTTACCTTCAATCCAGACGAGAGGCAAATGCTCTTCTCGTTCATTGGTGCGGGAACAGAAAATACAACTGCAAGAGAAGTCAGTCAAGGTGGACTATTCAAGGCATCTGGAGAGGCTGGTGTTCTTGTCAGATTTGCACATACTGGAGAAGGAACAATTTCTCTCAGTGGAAATGCAACTACTACAAGAGCAAGAGATTTTGTTGGGTTTGGTATTATCCCAACTCTATCTGGTGCAGCAGAATCTCTCACTGTCAACCCAGACGAGAGGCAAATGCTCTTCTCGTTTGCGGGAGAAAGAATATCAGAAAAAATTACCGCAAGAGAACTTGGTACTCCTGGCAAATTTACACTTCAAGGAACATCCGGAGATCCATTACTTACATTCTCTGAGCAACCATTCGTTAAAATTAACGTTAATGGTATTAGTACGAGTATCAGATCCCGTGCTTATGTCGGATCTGGAACGTTGTTCGGATTTATTAATGGAGATGAAGCATTTGCACGTGCTCCTTATATTGCAAGTGGTTCAATCGCAATTAGTGGATTTGGAATTGTACAAGTTGAGTTGTTCCAACCACCTCGCACATATGTTTGGATGATTTAATTCTATAAATAGATCATAGAAAAACTGTGCGCTAATAATGACCACTCAGGTACAATTTAGAAAGGGCACAACTTCCGAACACGCACTATTTACAGGTGCGTTAGCTGAACTTACGGTAGATACCGATAAAAAAACAGCGGTTGTACATGATGGTAGTGATATTGGAGGGTTTGAACTCCAACGAACGAGATGGGAAGTTGTCAATACAGATACAAGTTTATCATGTGGACTTAGATGGTTAATTGATACTAGTGCAAGTGCGCTATCATTAACTATGCCATTTGAATCAGCGGGAGTTGTTCCTCACGTTGGTGATGTGTTGGAACTAGTTGATTTTAAAGCAACATGGGCTATAAATAATGTCACGTTAACAGCCAGTAATGGACAGCTATTTTTGAATAAATTTGGAAATACCGATAGCGTATTTGTTTTAGACGTTGCTGGTTTATATGTTCAGTTTATCTGGGACGGAATTTACTGGAGGATCTTAGCATGAGTTTATATCTTAGTGCAAGTACTGCAACACAAGAACAAAATGTTGCGAATTCAAATGACTTTACCGTACACGCTCTGAGAAGAGATAAGGACGGTATGCTTCATTATACTAATGCGAGATCAACAGAAGACGTAGTTTACGATTTTCACAGAACTGATGGTGAGGAATATAAAGATTTTCTTCAAGGATCTGAATATGTGGATGCGACACCTAATGTTGCAAGACAATATTCAAATGACACTGATGATAAATACCAACAGTTCAGGTTTGATTTCAGACGCTTGACATATTTCATTGATGATGATGGTTACTTAGTTGCAAGACTAAATAAATCATATGATCATAACACACAAGGACCTAAGTAAGGATTTAAAAAATGGCAGATTTTAGACTCGGCAGACTGAAGTTTAAGTGGCGCGGTGATTGGACGGCGAGCACTGCTTATGTCATTGACGATATTGTCAAGTACGGTGCAAACGCATATGTCTGTACCACCAATCACACTTCCGCAAATACGGAAACTAGTTTTTATTCTTCCGATCTAGGAAATTGGGATCTTCAAACAGAAGGTCTTAGAAATCGTGGAGAATATCAAACCACTAGTGTTTGGTATTCATTAAACGATCTTGTCAAATATGGCAATACTGTATATCGTTGTACTACAGCACATACTGGTCCCGCAAGTTTTGACTTCAGTAAATTTGAAGCGTATTCTGAAGGTCTAAATTTTGAAGATACTTGGTCCTCTGCAACTGTCTACCAAAAAGGTGACATTGTAACCTTTGGTGGTTACACATATACAGCACAACAAAATTCTACTAACGTAGCACCAAATACGGATGAACTTTATTGGAAAGTTCTTTCAACTGGTTTCTCACCACAGGGTGATTTTGACAGCAACGAAGTATACGAACCAGGAAATCTTGTCAAGTATGGTGGTAATGCTTATTCATGTAAACTTACTACAACTCCCGAGTCTTACACTATCGCCACTATCAGTGGTGATGGCAGTGAAGTAACAGTTGTATTTGATGCTGCTCAACCTGCCGCACCATTTGGTGTTGGTGATTTAGTAACACTTTCCGGAACATCTGCTGCTCAATACAATACAACATTCCGCGTCAAGTTATCTACGACTACCGGATTTACGATTGAAAGTACTGAGACTGCTGGTGCTACTGGCGGTACTATTGATTATATCCCATATCCAACTAATACAAGATTCTGGGATCTAGTTCTTGAGGGTCTAAACTGGAACGCTGCATGGAATAATGGTGCAGTTTATCAACTAGGTGATGTCGTTAACAGAAACGGTAACTCTTACGTTTGTATTAGATCTAACACTACTGGTGCAACAACTGCTCCGGAACTTGATACTACTGCAGTTTATTGGAACTACGTCTCTCAAGGTGGTGACGCTGCTCAGGTACTACAAGAGACTGGTGACCTTCTATATCAATCTGCATCTGGTATTAACAGAATTGCTCTACCAGCAAACCCAAATACTGCAACTGCAGCAGAACTTAAAGAAGCAAGCGGTCAGATTCTGACTGTTGGAGGTTCACCTATTCTACCAAGATGGGAATCCAATAATGTATCAAATGCTGTTTACTACGTAACCAAAGAAGGTTCCGATTCAAATAGCGGCAGATCAATCTCTAGAGCATTTGGTAGTTTACGTTATGCTTGTGATACTATTGCTGCTTTAACTGGTGCAGACGCACCCAGTGCAACAAATCCTATTGCAATTTACCTCAAAGCAGGTGTCTACGAAGAAACTCTTCCGATTATAGTTCCTGATCACGTTTCTTTGGTTGGTGATAACCTAAGAACTTCAAAAGTTAAACCAAAATCAGGTTTTAATTCTACTACTCAAAATCTAGTTCTTTCTCAAGCAGCAGATTCTTTCCAGTATGGAGATGTTGTTTCCAACTCAGTTGGAACTAAGACTGCTAGAATTTTAGAGTCTCAAACAAATACTATTACTATCCAACAGGTTACTGGTGGTGCTTGGAATACAGCAGACAAATGGACAAACACTATTTCCAATTCATCTGTTGATGCTGCAAATCTTCTAACTTCAAACAAAACTTTCCTTGCTCACGAAGCATACTACAAATTTACTGTAGATCAAAGTGCAAGTCCTACTGGTGCTGGTGCTGATGTCCGCACAAGATTGGAAGAGTTTGTTGTAGAACTTGCTGCTCAAGTAAGATCTGGTGGTAATGATAGAGTTCATGCTTTCGCAACTGCTGTTATTGGTGGTGGTGCTGGTGCTATTACTACAGTTGCCGCAGAAGATCAAGTTCTATTAGGTATCATCAGAGATGCTGGAATTAAAGTAGTTAATAATGAAACAGTAGGAGGGACAACTGGTAATGTCATTAATCAAGTAATTGATAATACAATTACTAATGATCCTGGAAACTGTGCAACTCAAACTGCTGCAATCCAAACTCTTTGTGATATGGCAACTGCTGGAATCAATAATGGTTCCATGTTAGTTGCATCTAATGATGAAGCATACAAGTCTATCACGACTGCTGCTGGTATTCCTAACCAGGAAGCCACAATGTTCTTCCTGTCTACTGCAAATACCATTAAAGATATGGTATTTGAAGGCATGTCTGGATTTGTTCCTTATGCTCCAGATGATAAGAACACAGATCATGGAACGCTTAAAGGTGTATACTTCAGACTTAATCCAAATTCACCGATTACTAAGTCACCTTATGTTCAAAACTGTGCCGCCATTGGTGGTGCTTCTGTAGGTGTTGTACTTGATGGTGGTACTCACGAACACTTTGATAACACCTCAACTAAGTCAAACAAGTCAATGGTGTTTGACTCCTATACCCAAATCCTTGATGGTGGTATTGGTTTCTATGTAACTAGAGGTGCTTCAACTGAGATTGTATCTTGCTTCACGTATTATAATCACATTTCATACACCTCTACAAGAGGTGGTAGAATTCGTGGTGTTTCTGGTAACTCCTCTTATGGTAAGTATGGTGCAGTTGCTAGAGGATTTGATGCTAATGAAGCTACCATTGATGGTAAAATCAAAGGTGGTCGTCTAGAAATTGATCCTTCTGGTGCTAAAGATGGCGGATTTACTCCGGGTGAAAGAATCATTGGTGGTACTTCAGGTGCAGTTGGTGAGTTGATCAGCGATCAGTCACCTTCAGGTTACCTTTACTACTTCCCAATTACAGGAACCTTTGTACAAGGTGAAGTAATTACAGGACAAATTTCATCTGCATATATTACCCTCGTTAATAATACTGATGCAGTTACCGGACAAAAAGGTTTTGTTCTTACGGTTGTTGATCTTACATCTGCTCCTGACCAGGGTGGTTCTGTTGAACTGCAGGATAATGGGGTTAATGATGACGCTGGTTCATACGTTATCTCCAACTCCAGCTATACTGCTCCAGATGGTAGAGGTTCTCTAACAGTCAACAGAGGCGCTCTAGGATCAACTGCAGCAACGCATAATGGTACTACTAGTGTAACACACTATCCAGAGAACGCAACTGCTGTATCAACCACTTTGAGTGGTGCTATCAACTCTACCTCAACAGGTACTGAAGCAGCACCATACATCATGGGTGTTGCAAGCGTTACTGGAATGATTGCAAACGGTTATGTTGTTGTTAACCAGGAACTCTTCAAGGTTGTAGCAATTATCGCTGCAGACCAAATTGAAGTTGCTAGGGCACAAGATGGAACTGTTGCACAAAACCACGCACAAGGTGATGCAGTAACCATTTATCAAACTAAGGTTACTTCACAAGATGAACTAATTGAAGATTCTACAGATACACAAACCTTCCTACGTATCAAACGTGCGGATCTCAACTTTGAAGCAAATGATTATATTAAAGTTGATAATGAATTCTTCCTTGTCTCTACAGTAACTGCTGATACTACTGGTATTACTACGTTACTATTTGCGGACGAGAAAGTAATTGCTGCTGGCGATGGTCAAGACTTCAAGATTCGTTATCGTTATTCTCAAGTTAGATTAACTGCACACGATTTCCTAGACGTTGGTACTGGAAGCAAAGCGAATACAAATTGGCCTGGTCTTCCTCTATCACCAAATGTTCCTTCACAGGAAACTGACGAATCACGTCCTGGTCGTGTTTACTACGTATCTACTGACCAAGATGGTAACTTCGCAGTTGGTAAGTACTTTAGAGTTGAGCAGGCAACTGGTAAAGCAACTCTAGATGCTTCTGCGTTTGACCTATCTGGTCTATCAAGTTTGAGACTTGGTTCTATCGGTGCTCAGTTGGGTGCTGCTATTAACGAATTCTCAACTGATGGCACGATGGCGCAGAACAGTAACGAGAAAGTTCCTACTCAGGCAGCAGTCGTTACTTATGTCAGCACATTGAATTCAGTTAGTTCTGACTTTACAGTTGGAGGAAACTTAACGGTTAAAGGAACTACAACTTCGGTTAATTCCGTTACTGTTACTTCCAAAGATCGTAACATTGAACTCGGTACAGTTGCTTCTGGTAGTTTTACTGGTGATATCAGTGCCGGTTCAACTGACATCACGAATGTAAGTGATACCACTAACCTAGCACCTGGTGTTGCTGTTGGATTAACGTCCGGTGGCGGTACAGTCACTATGTCTGGTACATATACAGTTTCTGCTATTAATGGAAATACAGTTACATTAAGTGCTGTATTCCAAGGTAGTGGTAGTGCAACTGGTACTGTATTCAGTGCTGGTGGACCTTCCGATATCACTGGAGACGGTGGTGGTATTACCGTAAAAGCTGGTAACGACAAGACTATTTCTTGGTCAGCATCTGGTGATAAGTGGGTTCTTTCAGAGCATGTTGATATTGCTGCTTCTAAGGAATATCACGTTGGGGGAACCGCAGTTCTAACTGAAACTTCAGTACTGGGTAAATCATTTGACAATGATGTTACTCTTGCTGGTGGATCTGCTGATGATATATCAGTTCCAACTCAGTTGGCAGTTAAGACATACGTTGACAGAAAGGTAGATGAAGTAACCGCTGTTGGTTATTTTATTGCCGCAATGTAATTATAAATAATAATCATAACACCATAAGCAAGATCTAACAAGGAGCATTAACATGGCGTCAGGAGTATATGCAAAGGTGGACGTTGCGTCCGCCTCAACTTGGGAAACTTTAGTTCCCGTAGCAAGTACAGGTAAAACAAAAGTATGTACAGTAAATGTATGTAATAGAACTTCAAGTAATATTACTATCAGACTTGCATTAGCAGCTACCACAACTGTAGCAAATGCTGATCATATTGAATATGGTGTTACTTTACCAGCAAACGGTGTTCTTGAAAGAACAGGTATTGTTGTTGATGAAACAAACGCCGTTCAAATTTGGTCATCTGCAACCGGAATTTCTGCAGTAGCATACGGTATTGACGGAAACGCTTGATAATTCTGAACAGTTACTATAATAGGACAAATTAATGGCTCGCAAGTTAACAACCGCAACGGTTGCATCCCAACAAAAAACGATAAATCCGTATTCACAACCGTGTTTCACGACTTATGCTTTAAACCATTCTCATGGTGGGGGTTACTATCAATACGACCATAATTTTAATATTGTGGCGGCGGATTTTGGTACAGGAGACAGCAGTGGTTATGGGTCATGGAGAACTTATACGACATCTGCTACTGAATTTTTTGAATCTAGTAGCAGTTATAATAGTACCCAAACTAATAGTAACGCATCTTCCAATGCTGGTTGGAATTGTTGCCATACTCCTATGGTAGGATATTTGGGACATTTGTCTCATAGTTCTGCTGGTTCTGGTGCTGGTAGCATGGGCGGTTGGGTCATGGCTGGTCGCGATAATGGAGCAAGTTATAGATCTTACGGTTTTAGAGATGTTTGTCCTATTGTAAATGAAACACATCAAGATTATGCAATTTTCAGCAGTGAAAGTGGGAATAATGTACCCACCTTAATGTTCTTGAAGAGATCTGCAACTGAATATTATAATATGAGGTTTAATGGTAGGTATGCACAGCAGACTACCCTGCCTAGAAATTATACCAATAGAGAGGGTAGCACAGAAGATTTTTATGCAACTCATGGCGGTTGTTGCTACAACAAAAAAACAAATAAGTTTCTAGTGATGTTTAGCACTAGTAGTGGTCGGTTCAAACCCGTTGTTTATAACAACGTTCCTGATTTGCGAGAGTTTGCACATAAAAACTCTAAAGCATATAGTGAATCTATGTCTGCTCAGAGCGAGGGAAATAGTAATAGCAGTCTTCACGAATACTTTAATAACTCTGCAAACATTACTGAGTATCAACAGATAGAAACCTGGACTACTTATAATAATGCAGGTAGTATGGAAGAATCTAGATTTAGACCAGTTCCATTCTTATGTGATAATGGAGATATTGTAGTCTTCGTTCATTATAGCGGTGGTGTTAATTTCTGGAGATGGAAAGGATCTGATCAACAACATGATCAGAGACAGACTGACACTCAATTATCTCAGAACGGACATTATCACCATACAATGTCTTGGACTACCTTGTATGGTTACGAGCAAGGCAGACAGTTTGGATCTAGATGGCAAGTTTCAAGTGATGGTAAGTTTGCTTGGGCATACTGTGCCGCATATTATTATGGAGCAGGTGTTTATATGATGATGATCAGAATTTCGGACGGAAAACTTCTCAGGTATCAAATCAATGATAGTGGTGATGGAAGACAACCTTTCCCGCTTGGACCAAACTCAATGGGTTGGGGTAAAACGGCGAATGGTGATGGTGGCGCTGGAATGAGAATTGGATCAATTGATCTTAAATACGAAATGGATAACCGCACTTACGGAGAAAATGTATCTCTGGATAGTACTCTTATGACATATGCCTTTGAATGCGGTCCTTATAGTACGACTTATCCATGTATAATTCCAGCAAAATATGATACTTCATTATTTTGCTCAGAACCAAACATGCCTAACATTTCGGAGTTATAAAAAATGTCATTTATTGTATATAACAAATTAGATAACCATGCTATTGGTGTGTATGACACCGAACTAGAAGCACAAAGTAATGTAGGTCTAGGTGATCCTTCATTAACAATTATTGAATACGAATGGAAAGAAACTGATTATCTTGTTTCCATAAAGTTAAATGCTGATGGTGTCACACTCTCAAATAAATTTCCTGGTAAAACCATTGAAGAGCAAAAAAGTTTAATTGAAGCTGAAGATGCATCTAAACGTTTTACAAACCAAGTAGCATTTAAGACAGAAAAAATTAAAATGGATGCTGCTGATAAGATCAGAGAATTAAAATGGAAACTAACTAGAGCAAGAGATAATGATTTAGTTAATGGTAACTCTGATAGTACAACAGCAGTACTTTCAGAAATAGATGCTATTAGAATTAAATCTAATGAAGCAGAAGTTTTATTGGGTACTTTAACTACAGAAGAAGATGTAGTAGCATTCAACGTTGAAGAACAATTCAACTAAATAGGTTAGATTGAGACCGTAAAAATTCTGAGTAACACAAATGGCAAGAAGTATCACAACAAAACCTGCGACGGTAAAATCAAAAGTTCAGGATCCGTATTCGCAACCATGTTTTTCGGTTTATGCCTGTGAACATAGTGTACATGGTGGTGGATGGATCCTTTTTGATCATAACATAGAACCTATTGCAAAATATGTGGGTGATGGAAACTATCATCACAACCAATTTAGAACATATACTTCTTATGCTCCTGAATTTTTTAATAATTTTGCTAGTAGTCAGTATATGGAAACTACTGGTCATGCAAGTTCTTCCACAGATCGTGGTTCAAATACATGTAATGTTGGTTACTTAGGACATCAAGGACACCTCAGTGTTACTGAGTATACTAAAACTTCAGGTTATTTAAGAGGTTGGCCTGCAGCGCAAAGTTATACACCATATGGTTTTAGAGATGTTAATAGCATTGTAGGTGATATTAATCAAGATTGGGCATGGTTCTCTAACAAAGATGGATCTGCTAGTAATACAAGAATGCATTTCGGTCAAAGAAATACAGTAAAATATTATAATTTGTGGAATCTTAGTGGATCTAATTTTATTAATATTCCTCTTGTTAGTGCATCAGGTCCTAGTAATAGCAATACTACAGATGAGCGTATGTATGGCAGTAGCTGTATTAATGTAGCGGCTAAAAAAGTTGTTGTGATGCAAACTGATGGTAGTGGGTATAAGCAACCAATTGTTTATAATGATTTTGGTGTTGACATGAGAGCACTATCTTTGTCGGGTAGTTATTACAGCGGAACTGATGATGCAACAGCGGCCAAATCCCCTAGTGATTCAAAAATTTATCAAGCATTTGCATCTGCAAATGCAACTCCGTATGATAAAGCTAGCTCACGTGCTTACGGGTCTTATTCTGGTGCTATTGAGGCAAGAGATAGATGCCAAACTTGTATTACTGATGACGGACAAGTATATACATTCACGATGACTCCCAGCAATGGTGCGATCTTAGAGCATTGGAATAGTAGTGGTGTTTATTCGGGTATTCTATGGAATCCAACTTACACTACTTCGTATGGTTATGAGCAAGGAACTAGATTTGGATCTAGATGGCAAGTTTCAAGTGATGGTCAGTATTGGTGGTCATATTGTCCAATGTATTACTATGGATCAGGAATTGCTTTCGTAGTTGTACGAATCAGTGATGGTAAGTACTTAAAGTTTAGTACTAATGACTCTAGTTATGGAAGATCTCTTGCTCCTTTAGGTAAGAACAAAATGATCTGGACTACGGATCAAAATAAAGACAATCCTGGTACATATTTTAAAATTATTGATTTTGATTATGAATTTATGAGAAGATCTAGTGGTGATACTATTAATGATTGGGATAGTAACAAGAGTGCTTACTTACTTGATACTCCAGGAAACAGTACAGGATATCCATTCCTGATTCCATCAATGTATAATACATCGCTGTTCTCAACTCAACTAGAATCAAACCAAGATTAAAAATATAAATAACAATAAACAAAAGTAGTCAAATGGCATTTATTTATTTTACTAAAGGTCCAAATTCAGAACTTTGTCCTGTTAGAATATTTGAAGGTAGCAATCCTTTTGATGGGGAAGAATTGCCATCTGGCGAATATTGTATAGAATATGATTATGATAAAACTACAGAAGAATTTGATAGTTTAACATTAAATTCTGATAAAACTGCAGTTGTTAATAGATTCCCAGGCAAAACCTTAGAAGAACAAAGAGTTCTTTTAGTAGAAGAAATAGATGCGTATCGTAGAGATCAACGTAGAAAAGATAAAGTCAATAGAATTAAATCATTTATTGCTAATGTTATTGAACCTATTGAATGGAGAGCAGATAGAGCAAAAGATCTAGATTTTCTAGAAGGTGAAAGTGTAACTACTAGGCAAAAAAAAGTTGCTGTATATAGAAAAGCAGCACGTGATGCTAACAATGCTCATGAAGCTTTACTAAATTCTCTTACTACGGATGAAGAAGTTGAAGCATTTGATCCTGATTGGACTAAAGAATTTCATGCAGCAAATCCGATTGATTTCTGATCATCATTAGGAATTATAAATACCCTTAGGAAACTAGGGGTATTTTTTTATGGCTCAACCTTCTAGCAGGTCCGAGCTAAGGGACTATTGTTTAAGACAATTAGGGTTCCCAGTTCTAGAGATCAATATAGATGACGATCAAGTTGACGATGCTATTGATGATGCATTGCAATATTATCGTGAGCGTCACTATGATGGTGTTGAAAGAATGTACCTCAAGCACCAGTTTACTGATGATGATATAACAAGGTTTACATCAGAAGATGAAACAGTTTCTACTGCTGCTCCGGATGCAGCAACTTGGGAGAATAGAAAAAATTACTTAGAAGTTCCTGATCATATATTTGGTATCAGTAAAGTATATGGTATCAGTTCAAACTTTGTAAGAAATAATATGTTTGGTATGAGCAACCAGTATTATTTGATGGATTTGTTTTCAAATGCATCAGGTACAGGTCTTGCTTTTGGTGGTTTTGATATGGTCAACTACTACATGATAAAGCAACATTTTGAAAATATTGATATGATTATCAATACTGGTTCATTAATTTCATATAGATTTAATTGTAGACAGGATCGTTTATATATTGATATTGATCCAAAAAGAGTTATGAAAGACGAGTGGGTACTTATTGATTGTTTTAGAGCACTTGATCCAGAAACGTTTACTCAAGTGTATAACGATCCTTTCATTAAAAAATATTCTACCGCATTAATTAAAAGACAGTGGGGTCAGAACCTTATTAAATTTAATGGCATTCAACTTCCGGGTGGTGTCAGCATGAATGGTAGGCAACTATATGACGATGCAGAAAAAGAAATTGCTGCTTTAATGGAAAAATCTAGCAGTACATATGAACTTCCACCAATGGATATGATCGGATGAAAAAGGTATACTTCCCACAATACGGTGGTAATAAAACCGAACAGAATCTTGTACAAGATTTAGTAGACGAGCAAATCAAATTGTTCGGTGCTGATGTTTATTACGTTCCTAGGGTTCAAATTAAAGATAAAACTTTAGGAGAAGTTATTCAATCAGAATTCAATCAAAGTTATATGATTGAAATGATGCTGGTTAATGTTGAGGGATTTGGAGCAGGCAATGAATTTGTTAGTAAGTTTGGTTTAAGAATTACTGACGAAATTACATTTGTTGTTTCTAGAAGAAGGTGGGAACAATCTGCAAATCCTGCAATGAATTTAGCAGTAGATGGTAGACCGAACGAAGGAGATCTAATATATTTTCCATTGACAGAAGATACTTACGAAATCAAGTATGTTGAAAGAGAACAACCATTCTTCCAATTGGGCAAACAGTATTTTTATGTTCTTACTGCTGAACTCTACGAGCAAGGAGCAGACAAGTTTGACACAGGGATTGACGAAATTGACGATATTGAAAGAGATTTCAGTAACATCACAACCCTTAATCTTGGTCTTACTACCAGACAGCAAGCAACTGGAACAGTTACCGTTGATTCTAGCGGCAGTATATCTGGAGCAACTGTAACTCTTGCAGGAACTGGTTACAACACATCACCTTCCATAAGTATTACTGGCGGAGGAGGAGCAGGTGGTATTATTGAATCTACTATTGAAGATGGTGGTGTAGTGTCACTATCAATCGTTGGTGGAGGAACGGGATATGATCCTGCAAACCCACCTACCATATCTATTGATGCTCCACCTCAAGCGGTTCAATTTATTAAAGATGAGCATGTTGTCATTGGAGGAATGGTACAGCAAAGTGGTAGTAGAACTTGGACTTCATCTAACAGTGTAATTGAAGTAACTGCTCTTGGTGGATTTGATCCAAACTATGCAACTACTACTCAGAAAAAATACTACTACTGGAAATTTGAAGATAGTAGAATCTCTTACGTTTACACATTTAACGGTACGGATACAACAACCGTACCGGGACATTTTTATTACGACTCAGTAAATCTTAAATACGTAATTAATGCTTATACAGATACTACTACCAGTGGTCAAAGAGCACAGATGTTTGACTTAGATAGTGCAACAATTGCTGAGGTAGCAGATTGGAATGGAGTTGATTATACCCTAGAGGTAATGAATCGTACTGGCAATTTCTTAGATGGAGATCTCATCAGAGGTGTTGAGTCTAATGCGATATATACACTAGGAACATTCTCAACAATTAATAACACAAGCACTGAGTTTGATCAGAATCAATCAATTGAAGATGGTGCGGATAATATTATTGATTGGGGCGAAAGAAACCCATTCGGTGAGTTTGGTAATTTTACAGGTAGCTTCTAATGTTAGGAACACAATTTTATAACGAAGCGGTTAGAAAAACAGTAATCGCTTTTGGAACATTATTCAATAATATTGAATTGAAAAAAACTGTTGATGGTCAGGTACTGGAAACTGAAAAAGTTCCTCTTGCTTATGGACCTAAACAAAAATTCTTGTATAGACTTCAGGGTAACCCTTCTGATGGTAGAAAGGTAGCGATTACTTTACCAAGAATGTACTTTGAAATGTCAAGTATTGATTATGACAGTGCAAGAAAAACAGCAGCTACTCAAAAATATAAAACTGTTATTGCAGATAACGGAGAAGAAGTAAGAACTCAATATGTTCCTGTACCATATAACATTGGATTTGAAGTTGGGATTATTGCAAAATCTCAAGACGATGGACTACAAATTCTAGAACAAATTTTACCATTTTTTCAACCATCATTAAATGTGAGTATTAAATTTATTCCTGACATGGATGAAATTAGAGATGTTGCTTTTGTTCTTAACAGTGTAAACTTTGAGGATGATTGGGAAGAAGACTTTACTACAAGAAGATCTATTACATATACTCTATCATTTACTGCGAAGTCTTACATCTATGGTCCTTACACCAAGGCAGATGTTATTCGTAAGGCACGTGTCATTGAGACCATTGGAGATCTTAATGTTAACAAGAGACACGTTGAATTGTCATACACTCCTAAAGCAACAGTTGATTATAATCAAGATGGACAAGTTGATGCTGCTGATGATCAGTTTGTAGTCTCCACAGATGATTTTGGATTCAATGAAGGGATGGAATTCTTATGAGTAACCTAGAAGAAAATATGGAAGATGTCCTCAACATTAGTGCTGAACCTGTTGAGGAATCAAAACCATGTAAACCGCAACCACCTAAAGTTGACGAAGATGATCGGGAAAAAGATTACCGATATACCAGAGGAGAACTATACTCACTCATAGATCAAGGTCAGGAGGCGGTCAGAGGTGCGTTAGAGGTCGCTCAGGAAAGTGGGCACCCAAGAGCGTATGAAGTTGCTGTAGCGGCAATGAAGCATGTCTCAGACATGACAGAGAAACTTCAAGATCTCCATAAGAAAATGAAAGACTTGGATGAAGATAAAAAAGGACCATCTAAAGTTACCAACAATGCTATGTTTGTAGGTTCTACAGCAGAACTACAAAAGATGCTTAAGGAAATGGGCGGTGGAAAAAGGTAGATAAATACCAGTAATAGAACAATTATTATGATGGAAGATGATTATGATTTTATGGAGGGTATTGATGCTTTCCCTGCATATATCTACAAAACAAAATTTAATTTTGAATTTAATTCTTTTAAAGAAAAGGTAGACAAATATTTAAAAGATTCTAAAATACTATCTACAAAATATGATTGGCAGGATCCTGAAAATGGTGATGCAATTACCGGAGTTCATTTTAATAATATTCCTGATACTTGGGATGTTCCACATAACTGGGATGAGTTTGATAAATTTAATGAATACTTAAAATTTGTAGTTCCCTTTTTAATGCATACATGGTTTCATGCACCTCCATGTAATATGTCAGTTAATGAATCTTGGATTAATGTGCATCGTAAAGGTGGTTTTACTGAAGCACACCATCACCAAAATGCAACTATTTCTGTAGCAGCATACCTAGAAGTTCCAGAAGGTAGTGGAAAACTTTTAATTGAGAATCCATTAAAACCCTATAAGTGTTCGGAACCTCTTGGAGATCTAGATCTTCTATGGGGTCCAATTGAAGTAGAAACAAATGATGTTTTATTTTTTCCTGGTTGGGTAACTCACAAAACGGAAAAAAATAAAACAGATAATCCTAGATATGTACTATCAACAAATTTAACACATCTACCTAATTACGATGGTTTAGATAACTGGAATTATGTTGGAAGAAAAAATAAATAAACATAAATTATTTGTATAACCTGCGTTATGACGATGAGACTAAATGCCTGCGACATTTACCGTTTAGAAAAAGCATGTAAAATGTACCAAGAACAAACTGGTTCGGAATATATGTGGGATCAATATGAAAATTTAATTGAAAAAATATATTACTATAAAGAGGAGTACTGTCCAGATCAAATCTGTGAAGTCACGAACTCATAACAAATGGTGAGTATAATCACGCACATATATTATAGATAGTGGAGTTACATAATGCCCATAGTGGAGTTACATAATGCCCAAAGATTACGTAACTAAACAAGAGTGTCAGGAGATGATTGATGACGCAATTCGTAAACACAACCGGAATGCTGGAATTATTTCTATGTGTGTGGGTTGGGTTGTTCTCGCTCTTTTTGCTGAAGGTCTCCTCAGGCTCATAGGAGTTATTCCCCCACTATTACCTTGGTTAAAAATTACATTGTAAAATTATGAAAGTTGGAATGATTGGGTTAGGTCGTACTGGTGAAGGTATGTCCCGCCGTATGATTGAAAAAGGAATTGAAGTTTGGGGTTACAGTAGTACCAACTATGAGAATGCCTGTGGACAGTATGAAGCAGGATACCTTAGTGGATGTGTAACTTCATTAGAGTATCTTGTCCGAGCAGTTAAATCTGACGGTAAGAAATATACTAGTGCTGGTAAGGTTCCTGGAATTTTTCAAATGACATGTCCCGAGCAAAAAGCAGAAGACACACTTGATGAGTTGCTTCCTTTACTTGAGGAGGGTGATATTATTATTGATCATAGTACCAGTGACATCTCAAAATGTCAGGAACTAGAAAAGTATTGTAGCAAGTTAGGTATCTCATATATCTTCTCTGGAGTATATGGAGCGACCTATGCTGTTAATGCATGTTCTAAAATTTTCCAATCGCTATCACCAGGTAATGTCACACGAATTTGATTACGTTGAAGCACCTGTAGAAGGTGAAGTTGATAAATGGGGGTTTACAATTAAACCCTCTATTAGTGATGATGAATTAATTCTTATGTGTCTAAGGAATGCTCCTTGTGGGTCTGATAGAAAGCAAACCCAAAAATTGATTCAACAATATGAAACCACATATTAAATCAAGATATAGTTTTGCTATGTCATCGTTTGCAAGATTATATGGTGTTCGTCACGTCAATTCATGTGATCAAATACATAGGTTTTGTATGGAGTGGGCTGAGGGAGGTGAGACTCCACCCTTAACAAAGCTCACTAAAGTTGACTTTTACTTTAGGGATATATGGACAGGCAAATTACAAAATTAAAAGAAGAAATTTACGCACTCAAAAAAGAAAATAAAAATTTAAAACTACAATTGATATCATTAGATAAAGGACATTGGGAATTTGAAAACTGGACACATCCAAATTCTTGTCTACACAATAAAGATCCTTGGATAACTTGGAAGGAATAAAATGAGTGCTTTATTTGTTTTCGGATTTATTTCACTATTATGTTTCACTTTACATATTACTTGGCCATTGCCATACAGAAAATGAAATTTGAACTTACTATGGAGGATTACACTATCATCCTCAATGCATTACACTACTACAAGAAAGTTGAGAAGCAAGGAAACTTTCAACAGTATAATAAAGATCGCATTAATGAATTGAGAGATAAGATGGCATATCAATTAATTCCTAGCGCAGAAAGTTGGAGATGAATTTGATATTAAGACCTTTAGATAATCCATCTGATCCAGTATGGTCGGTGATTATTATGACAATCCTTGTGGTATCTATGGCAGTTTATAGCATCATATACATACTAGGAATAGATAAGAGAGAATCTCATGGGAGCATTGACACCACCGAGCAGGAAGAGCTGCTACAACTTCCGAGTGACGGAGATCAA